>Ga0307512_10001712_pt1 | contig 29960 bp, 30 predicted proteins | sample 14_EM_MG_FD_200267 | JGI IMG/M metagenome (GOLD analysis project Ga0307512, IMG submission 200267) | Populus trichocarpa ectomycorrhiza microbial communities from riparian zone in the Pacific Northwest, United States - 14_EM | ecosystem: Host-associated > Plants > Roots > Unclassified | place... | reverse complement strand
GGAGAGGGGATCGCGGAGCGTAGAATTATATATTGAAGCGCCAATCCAGATTGTGGAGCACCTATTCTAGCGTAGGAGCACCATTGGGGAGATGGGGTATGAAGCAGCCCACCATGCGTCATTGATGAGTAGTGCAGTGGCTTCTGCATTTATACAATCTATCACCGTGGAAGAGCAAAATTTACCTCGATATTCATCCTGAGAAAACATAACTGTAACTTTCTTTCCAGTGGCATTCTCACACGGCACACAATGAATAGCTGCGGCAAAAAGTGCTATGATCTGCAGTGTGAGTGGATGAAAGAACTGTGATGTGGTGGGTTGTAACCCCAAGTGACTGGCAGTGAAGAAAAACTGATGATGGATTAGGTCAAGCACTTCCATCCGCGTGTACCACCACCTCTCATCATCGATGACCTTTGAGAGATTGACATCATCAAACAGGAGCTTCCTCAGTCGAATTTGAAGCTCAGTCTCTGAACCTAAATCCAACCGGTAACTATGGGCAATAGTTTAACTTGCTCCATCTGCCAAATGCTCTCGAATTGTACTAATCTTTAGTTTTAACTATATATATTTCTGGGGTTTAGTTTCATCATAACTCCAATCGAGAAGAAGAAACCAGAATATACACTTACAGCTTCTCAGGTTTGGGGATCAATTTTAAGAGATGGACCTCCGGGCAATTGACACACAGATGGAGTACCAACAGAAGCACCTGCTAATGCTCGCTGACAATCCTGGGCTTCAATCAACAGTTTCCAATCTTCCTCAACCATCGAGTACTTCTCATCATAAATGATTGGCCAGGGAGTCATTGTGAATATGATTGCCTTCGTGAATCGTTTCGCTACCTGGAAAGTCACCTTTTGGTGTTGAGGAAGGTTGTGATCTCCGCCGGCCTCTGGTTGAGGAACATTCTGGTCTCCACCAGTCTTGGGATTTGGGAGCGCCAGGGCGGGTACAACATCAGACTCGCATAATATGTTGATGGTTGATTTTTGGCGCTTGAGCAATGTTGTTGCGATGGCACCAGCCGGATGCCGCAGATTTGGACCTGAAGTGCGTGCAATGACAATATCCGCACCACTCCATTACTTTGGTAGTGGATCCAGTGTAGTTCATATTGTCTGATCACGGCGCGCCTGGTTCCGATGTTGGACCTCCGGCTGGTTGTCCAAATCGTCTTCTTTGATATCAGATGACACGGTGGACTCTTCAGGTTCTTCAATATCATTCTCGCGGATCTCCCGATCAGTATCGTCATCATCCTGCTTCATAAGAATTATTGCGGAGACATTCGCAATCTCCAACACTCTACTCAAAGGCTGGGTTGGAAGTTCAAACATTTGATCTGCAATGAAGATTGGCTGTCTTCTTCAATGCAAGTGCAAGTGCTCACTCAAGGAGGGCCTCTTGATTCATCTGTGAAAGGTGATTCCTCACCTGACTGGCCGTAGGTTCCATGTTGATGATGATGAAGTGAAGTTGGAGAATGTAGACCGAAGTATATAAGGGTAAGTATAGTATGAAGTGTAGTAGAATACGGGGATAATAGGGCAACAAAGGAACGCTTGGTCGAAGAGGATGCAATTCGTGGTTTGCCTGGAAAAAGTGACGCTTGGTGCAGGATGATGCAACCTTGAGGCCTGCCTGGAAAGTGTCCGGAAGACATGTCGGCGGTTCATATTCCTATTGTCAATTGTAGTTCTTTGTTGTGATTTGGGAAGCGTCAGGTGCACCGGATTAGATGGATTGTTCATGCCCCTGATTCCCGAATGTTAGCACTCGTATCTAAGTACGCTATTGATGCAAGAATTGGAGGTTCATTCTAGTCAACATACCTCATCAGCAAAGAAATATTCCGTTCGGCCGGAATGGCTCCGTCAGAGTGAACGCGCTCCATCAGAGCCGTCAGAGACACCCAGGTGGCAGATTACTCCGCGCCCAGTGTCACTACCACGTGTAACATTATATATTGCCCTCCGATTGCTGTTTCCCTATTTCTTCGGGTTCTGTCGGTCTCCCATTTCAGACGATCGCTCTTATGTTGTGGCCAACTGTGACCATACGTCGGAATGGGTTCATTGGGTACGCGCTTGCGTCGGGATTGCAATGCAATGGGTGACGCTGCGAAAATCTCTCCTCGCGTTCCTTCTACCAGCGCCCAAAATGCAATTCTCTCTTGACTAATTATACACATCAGTCCAAGTCCCCAGATCTATGTGGCTATTGACAATCGATCGCTCATTCCGTCCGCCTCCTGTCTTACTACTCGTAGCGATCGCTGGAATTAAGTGCGCCCAACCCACAATGTCTCCCATGCTGAAAATTTGCTAAGCAACGGCTGCCGGTGCTTTCTTACTTGTACAAATCTCCAGACGGGATCGAAGTTACCAGAGTTTTCAGGTATTGTGGTGAGCGCTAGGGCCAACCAGGAGTCGACGAAAGCTCCATCCTCATTTAGCAGTTTGATTTTGACTAGTCGTTGCAGTTGCCACGGGAGACGCCGATTCAACACCCCATGACACCTCGCCGGGCGTTTCGTTTCCCACACCCAGTTGTTCCATTGATCCCCTCCGCACCAGCTCAGGCTTCCTGTGCATCGACACATCTGAGATATGTGTTCGCCATCTAAACCCTCAACTTGAACCAGAATACCATGGTAAGTACAGAGTTCCATTGCGTGCAGTTGTTCATCCGATATACACGTCGTGTTACGACTCATATGCGTGACAAACTCCTGGGTGCCGCTGTATATTGCCACGTGGTGCGTTGCGCCTTGTGTATCGTCGAGTAATGCTCCGAAGTCTTTGATCTTAGGGTCAGCTAGCTTTCCATCCGGGCGGATTCAAGGTCCCATGAATTCAGGCTTCGCATATGACTCAGGGCTCGGGGGGGTAGCCAGATCAGCACCGGAAGGGAGGACTTTGCAGGCGGCAGCGCTGCTCTCCTGACACTGAGCAAGGTCTTGGAGATTGAGCTCTCTGATCTCGAAGCAGAGGATGCGACACTAAATAGTGATTACTTGTGGCAGGTAGTTGACATTGTGATTGGAGGCATTCCAACCGTCCTAGAGGTGCTTGTTATGTGCATTTTCATGTCTCCCGGCAGAATACTGTTGCAAGGCTCCGTATCGAGGAATCTGGTTGACCCAATGAGTGATTAAGTGGATCTTAGGAAAGTTTAGGTCAGCATCTAACACCTTGGAAACATTTATCGGGTGGCTGATATAATCCCGCAAGGCATTCATTTCGCGCCGCGTGTTGGATGGAGTCCAAGTTTCAGCATTTGTTTCCTCGTCTACCTTACCCTTCTTCACATGTTCCGTTCTCGGAGTATTGGCCTTGGCCTTCGCCTCTTTGCCGTCTCGCCCGAGTAAGATACATCCTTGAACGTGTGCAAATGACCTAAGGTGTCTTCCATGTAGCTCAATGTTGCATCATTGTGAGATTTATATTGAGCAAACATATAGAATTCTAACAATGTCCGGGTGCACTCAATTGCGTCATTGGATATGTGACGCTGAGCCGGGCTTCTGCCTCGTTGAGACTGGGTTCCAACTCGAAGCAGGTACCAGCTCATTTTCTTCATCTCCTTCCCATTCCATTGAGAAACTGCTTTATAGGACATATTTTTTTGTGTGAGGTTGTGGTAAGGAGGCACGGATAGCCAGATTGCATTGTACTTGTCGAGCCGTCCGTGCCTCTTCATAAAGTGAAAAATCAACTTCCGGAGGTAGTCAAGCATGCCGATCTGCATTGTATGGAGAAGGTCGGGCTTCGGGAGGTCGCTCATGATACAGGGAAAGTGTTGAAACATGTCCAAACCTTCGTGAACATGACACAATGAGAGTTCGGCATTGGCTCCCTTGGTGTCGGCATCGCTGAGTGTTCGAGATACGTTGTGATCCCACCGGGGGTGTTGCTTGTCAGAAGGGACACAATATCCATGATTGTTTGTTGGACACTCGCACCAAGAACACACATGCCGCTCGAGATGATGTAGGTTGCCATACCTAGGCCAATCTGCAAGCCATGCTGTTAAAACCGGTTTGCAACGCCTGAAGTTGCCATTGGCACAGATAACTTTGTAATACCCGCTCTCGGCGCCGGGATTTTGTTTTAAGGTGAGAGGCTGGTGTACCCGCCGGAGTACATTGTTCAGCACGTCTTGGGTTGTTTGCAGCATCTCTTCGAGCAGCTGCTGAGGAATATTGCGTTTCTTGATTGCAATCGGCAGAAGCGCGACCATTACGACGCTGTGGGTTGAGGGCATCTAGCTGATCTCCGAAGATAAATTGCTAATTGTCATATATTCAGGCCACTATTTCATGCCGCCAGCAAAATTCAAGAGATATGTTCCATCGGACATGAAGATCAAGGTAACCAGTGTATCCCCCACTCTGATCATTTACTATACGTCGATTAGCACGTTATTATCCTGGAGTATCTCTCCCTACCTGTGTCTCCCACCACCAGTCCGCAGTATACATTTCGTTATAGAGGTGTTTCGGTGGCGTATCGCTGTTAAAGAAACCTAGAGGGGCGTAAACATGATGCTCGGTGTAGGCTGGCTGCCGCATCAACCATCTTATGCTTTTGATGATGTATTGACACCAGTATTTTTTTAGGGCGTTGGTGATTGTCATTCTATCTCATATCATCAACAGTGTGTAGTTCCTACACCATAAGAGCCTGATCATCTTGCATACCAGCCACAAACGTTTGAACGCAATCCCTGTTTTTGATGCTTGGGAAATGCAGAGAGGTGCTTGCTTCCTTCAGCACGTTGTCATAGTACGTCTTCATCCTAGTCTCCTTGATCCCACACTGGATATATTCGTACGCTTCACAAGTCGCTAATGGGTAGTAGGGGTTGTTTGTAGGTTCGTCTCAGGGCAAACCTGAGCGTCCCGTTCCTATGCCTCAGCAATGTAATCACTCAGCAGAGCGCAGGAGCCGGGGAATATTTCCTTCCGCGGCACAGGAGGTGTCGGTGGTTGGAACTCAAAAGCTGCAAAGTTTCCAACGTGTTCGATGTAGGGACACGCTTCCAAGTTTTCAACTGAATCTTTGTTAGAGTTGAATTCACGACGCTGAGCAGGTTCAACACGTCGGGGCGTGCTGCGGATAGTCAGATTCTAATGGTGCGCAACATGAAAGTGTTCAGGATGGTCTAAGTGGATATGTTTAAGTCCCCAGCTGTCTGAGGTGAACCTCTTTCGGCATCAAAATTCGGGGCAACGGAAAGGGGTCCTCTCTGGCATTGTTGACAACACATGATCAGCGGGGTATACACTGTAGACAGGGACGAAAGTTGGTGCTGGGCCTGAGCAGCCTGGTGTGCAAGCTCACGATACTTTCAGCTAACTGATTCAGCCTCAACAACATCACAAGGAGATACCTTACATGCCAGGAGTTGCAAAAACGCTGCATGCGTGATGTCCCTTAATACTATGAATAAATCAAAACCAATACAAAACCTATAAATAAAATAAACCCTGAACAATCCAAAAACCTCGCGACGCGTGTAATTGTCAATGCGTGAAATACCTAGATTAGAACACAGGATCCGAACAAGACAAGACCCCGACCGTAACCCGGACACAACAACCATCACCTCCTCTGCAACGCGAGGACTGGTGCACTGCTCGCCTACAGAGCCATCCGGGCGCCACTCAGTCAGAGGGGCATCGGGGAAAGCGACATTGGTGAGACAGTTGCCACCTGGCGATACGTGGAGCAGCTGCTGTTCCACATCCGGATCCAAGGTGTCTCCGGCTGCCTCAGCTTCTCGTGAAGTTGGCACCACCGGGCGAGGTTTTTGCGGCGTTATGAACCCCAAATGCTTCAGCCCACTGAGGGGATGAGTATCTGGAGTTCGTGGTTGTGGGCGAGGTTCCGGGGTGTATGGCCGTGGGGCAGGCGAAGGAGGTTGTGGCCGTAGGGCATGGTCGCGCATCACCTGGCCTTGCTCAGGTAGCAGGATTGGCTAATTGTCTACCATGGTATCTGCATCGTCAGCCGATGGATTTATCATCTGTCCTTGGCCAATTGTCCGAGGTTCTCTGCCATCATCTTCATCCTTATCCTCCTCCCCATCCTTATCCTCCTCCTCATCCTCATCCTCCACCTCTTCATCCTCCTCCTCTTCAACGTCACCGTCCCTTTCCATATCCACATCACCATCAAACTCAATGCCGTCCGTTGCTTCCACATCATCCTCCATGCACTTATCCACATCAGGATCATGTTCTGAGTCATATTCGCCATCCGACTCGGTAGAGTCAGTATCATCATCTGGGGACATTGACAGGGCAGGCGATGCGTCCGGCACTAATTATACCCGCTCTAGATAGCCCTCCATGTCCGAGTCTGCCTCATTCATTTCCTCGTGCAAGTGCAATGCAACGGCACGAGAGATATCATCTCCCCCTGGGGTTTGTTTAACAATACATTTCCCTTTACTGTTTTCCTTCCCCTTCACTTTCCCTCTCCCCTTCCGTTTTCCCTTCGCATCCTTTGTTCGCTTCTCTTTCCCAGTCCCTTTCTCACCGCCCTCTGTGTCCTCCTCACCCTCGGCGTCGTCAGTGTCATTGCCATGGCTAGGACAGCTACTTCCACCACTCGGCGCTCCGGCATCTGCCAAGTTCTCATCATCATCATCCTCATCAATTATCTCATCACAATTAAGTGGTCAAACTGCCAGGAAGTTGCCCGACTTGTACTGCTGGCAGCTTGGTGGCTCAATCTTTGCCCCGAGATCATCGCTACCATACCGAGAGAAACACACACCAGTGGATTTAACCTTCCCCAAGTTGGTTGTCAGCTGATTGGAGCGATCGACTTGATCCCCGAAGGCATGGTGGTTGTCTCACCACCACATGTTCAGTTGGTCGCGGGTTTTGTCAAACATTCACCACATATATGAGCGGAAGTCTGCCCATGACTCCCGAAAAGGTGTACTCCTGCACCTGCGGTGCGGCCACATTGGGTGGAATGGTGAAATGTGCCGAGTCGTGACTGGATCAAGAAAGATTGTATCATACAAGACATCCAATGCTCTATTATCCTTGACGCCACAAACATTGTATATCTGTATCAGTCCATGGATGTGTTCCGAGCTGAATCCCTTTATACGGTCCCGATCCAACAACAACCGTCAATTTATGACTGATGTCGGCATTTTTGCCCTAGCAGTTGCCTTCCCATTTCCTTTAGGGTTCCTCTCTAGTGACATAGCTGTGTGTTGAGAATGAATCATCATACCGGGCATTAGCATTATGATACAGTTGAATGAAGCGGAACCAAGCCCAGAGGGAACGTACAGATTTGTGTAGGTTATCGGGTGTGTTTTGGAACGACAGGCGTTGGTTTGTGCAACTCACGTGATGTCGAGAGCATTGCGGATGCTGGCGGTGGATTAACTACGGGAAGGAAAGACATTGGAGGTGTGGGCGGGAAGAAGGGATACATATACTCGAGTTCCTGCCATTTGATTCATATCCTGCATTTTCTTGCATACAGAACACAAAATGGCCTAGCCTTCATCTTGCACAACCACGAGGCACTTCATGAATGAGGAGCCTCGAGACAAGATTTTGAACTCGCGGTGAGGACAGTTTGCGACGTGGAGTGTTGCTTTGGCATCTCATACAACATTTCCTGCTCAGACCTCGTGCATCTCAGAGTAAACTGAGTAGTTCTCAAGTTGTGTTAACTTTGCAACCATCCAACACGGCTAGCAACACCAAGCGGTGGAAAGCGCACATGCAACTGATGTCATTCGATAAAGAATACGTCATTGTTCGCTTCGTGATGCTTTTAGCTCTGCCGAAGGGGGATTTCCGCCGGGAAGCTGACGATATACACAATCAATGGTTCTGAGTATTGTGCCAACATGGAGTGCAATACTATGATACCCGCGCCAAGATGGCATAAACACCCTTCAGGCAGTGCAAATAGGCCTTCAGACGTTGGTGTAACAGTGAGTATCAATGCTGAGTTTAATCTGATGGCGGTTAACCTCATAATTGTATGCTTTACATGAGATCTTGTCACCGAGTATTGTCACGGTTTAGAGTCTAGCATGGTCTATCCTGGGCCTCCCATTTTTGTTGACACCCTCCCTGGTCGCTTAAATAGGAGTCTACCTCGCCTGCCGTTGCATATCCATGCACAGGCAATTATTCCTACATTCTTAAAGTCGAACATCTATATCGGACTATGCCTTCCCAAAGCCCTCGCCCTGACACAAATCTGGTCGTATAAAATGTTTCAAGTCTTGCTATTCGTGAGAATCAACAAAAGCAGTGGCCGTCGGGGAATTCTCAACCTCTGCGTGGTAAGAGACACGTTTCCGTACCGGCTGGAGAGCGGGATTCCTCTCAAGGAAGGAGTTCCGTAGCCTCTACAATCCAAGTTCGGAACACTACCCCCACATCTTGGCTGAACAAATCTTGCGTTGCAGATATCAATGCACACATGACTTCCACCCCGTCCGCTACACAGCGACGGTAAATAAATACTCCAACCGCCACGCCGGGTAAAATCAGTCATAGCACAACAGCGCCCAGAGAAACCTCATTGCGTCGCATTGTATCCAGCTCCGGATGCTGCATTGGTATCACTCCCACTCCTCTCAGCGCTGTTGAAAACCTGCCTACCCCCATCCCTGAACCAGAAGCCTGCACGATCACTACAAATCCACTCCGGATGTGAGTTACCGAGATGAATCAGAGACAGAGGCAGCGGCAATTGCAACCGCAGGTGGTGTCTACACCTCGACCAATGGTCTACGGCAGTCACAGCATCCATCGATTTGATCACTCAGACATGACGTGCCATGTATTTGCAAAGGGCAGACTCCTGGAGCTCTTCATGTGAAACAGACGGCCGTTTATAAGTGGAAGCGACTTGGACACAGTACGTTATGCAACGGGACGCATTTCAAAAGCATCAGCTGAAACCCCACACTGGCAGATGATAGAGTCATACTGGAACACCGCTATGCAGCAAAACAACATTTGGTCCATAGCATTTGAGGCGCGCACAAAGGAGATCGTGAATGAGGTATGCTGAAGCGACAGCCCACATTGAATATTACTCTCTTACACTGGTACCAGGTTCGAGAACAAGTCGATATGGTTACATCCCATTCTGTTCAATCAGCAAGGGACAACATAGCAGAGCATTATGATCTCCACCGCTTTGAATCTGCCGCAGAACGTTTGGAATTCATTGATTCCCTTCTGGCTGACAATAAGAATCTTTTTCCTGTAGCAGAGCATGTGGAAGGTGTTGTACGCGGCCTGAATCCAACCCAGAGAGATTCGAAAGCTCACAATGACTGGCCAGCGTCCACTTTACTTCCTGCCAGAAGCAATCTGGTGGTGTATCTACATCAATTCTTATCATCGGGTAAAATACCGCGGTAGGTATGGTGATGGATTGTATAATTCCATGATTAATGACAAGGACGGTCATATACCCTCGCCACTGATCATCTTTACCTGCACCGGGTTGCGCCATGCTCTCCTCGAGTGGTGAATGAACAGAGGTGTTCGTCCGAAAGTTTCCAAGTCAAAGCTGAAAGCGGACAGATCTTATCGCTCGAACTACTTCAATTACAAGAATGACGGTGGTAAGAACGCATCCTGCGGCGCTGCAACGGGTCGCAAGTTGTTAATCTCTCCTGGCGTTGCAGACACATATACATTCTTGATGAATACCTGGAACACACTACTGGAGAGCTACCAACAGAGGGTGTATAAAAACACTCTTGCTAGAGTCAAGCGTCAGATCCAACAGGCAGAGAAACCAATTCCTGCCGTGGTCATCAGCACGGAAGCTGCGCGTGTTGACAATGCAATGGTTCTTGACTATTTGACCTTTGTGGTGGCGCTTGAGGAGCCTGAGATCGGAAGCACTGACCCAAAGATCCTGATCGACAACAAATGCACGGGTGACTAACTGCATATACGGATTGCATGAGGCAGCGGGGAATATGAAGTTGAAGGTGAGGAAAGCGACGAGCGCGATTACATCCCCACCGCCAGCCGGCGACGACGGCCCATGACTCAACTTGAGAGGTTTGACCTGGGAACCAGTGATGTTGACGGGTATGAGGGCGAGGATGACGACGACGCGGATGCGGATGCAGAACAGGAGGAAGAAGCATCGCAAGCCGATGATGGATCACTGCAGAATGTGGAGGACTGAGGGCATAGTAGGTGTGACCTGTGAACCAGTGATGTCGACGGGTAGGAGTGCGAGTATGGCGACGATGCGGATCCGGATGAAGAGGAAGCAGCATTGTAACCCGATGATGGATCAACGCACAATGTCAAGGACTGAGGGCATAGTACTAGAGAGTGTGATGATTGCCAAGTATATTTCAGACATGTGAAATACGATAATAGCGAAGCAAATGCAACGGCAAGCGATTCATCTGAAGCGAAGACTGTTTTGCAATATGTGACAATCTCAAAGCTAGACATAAATGAGAGTGCGGCATGTGGCTATCGGCCGAAGAAATGCACAAACATCGCCAGGCATTGTGTAAACGACTACAGCATAACTGCGGCCGATGCGAAGAGTGTAAAACACGTGTCATTCTGATGGTGCATATATGTCACCACAAAGTAAAGGAGGTACGTATGCAACGAGACCCATTGCCTGGGGGACGGGTACCGTGTATTTCTCCATCGGAGGGTACGCGGTTCCGTCAGAGCCATCAGACCCATCCTGAACACCCGAAGAACTCGAGAAATCAACTGAGAAATGGGTTGATTGTGATCGCGTCTGCATATGACTCCACTGAAGGTAGTTCTCGTGACTCTGGTTCGAGCATATGAGCAGTGAGGGTGTGGTACAGAATTGTCGGTGTGTTGAAGAATGTTGCAGAACTTGGACAGAGGATAGAGCTGGGACCTTGCTGAGTGGCAACACTTGGAGTTACATCAGTTCAAACTGAGTTTGTTGTTGATTGTGAATATGAATCTCCGAATGCGGTATACCATTTCGGAAGGACACCCTATTTTGATGACAATTAGTTGTTTTAGGATTCTGCAGCGATGTTAGCAGTTGATTAGGCGTTATGGTGTGCAGAACTTCACTATCAGCAGTCCGGGTCTGCTGAAGTCACAATATGTATGCTGTCAGTGTAAGAGAGGATGGAGAATTTGGGGTTACAGAGGAGAGACTCAACATATAGAAAGAACATTGAACGTACGATGAAGACTCAGGGGTAATCTGATGGATTCCAGTTGTCATCAATGCCAAGATTGCTAGCGAATGGGTCATAAATTGTCACTTACGTTATGATGTTGCGCATAATATCTTGAAAACACCACATCATTTAATCCCATACTCATTATGGGTCTCAATGCTACAATGTTGACTTAACATTAATATTGGGGTTCAAAGCAGTGCATACGAAGGATATGGAATGCGTCATGAGGCTCCATCTGATGGAGGAGAGACGAATAACAGCATGCAGTTCTGGCAAATTGATGTGCAGCGCGCATTGAATAGGCACACAGGATTGAATCTAATGCAATGGCTGGGATTGCAGGCTCGCCTGACTTTGACAGTTACTTGTACTCTCGGAAATTGAGCTGTCCTAACTCAAGCTTTCATCACGATTTGATCGTTATGCACTCTCGGGATTGCACATTGAGGGAAATCAGATATCATCTGTGTATGATTTGTCCCGAATCTCAGGCAGGATCCTGCTGGTCACCGATCAAACTGCCGAGCAGAGACTGCCATTCAGATTCTCCATCTCTTCGAGCTCTCTTGATAGAACTTGGTTCACATCATCTATTTTAAGATTCGGTTTTTTCGCGGCCCAAACATACAAGTTAGTCCAAATGTAGTTCAGTCTGTATTAGAAGCGTTCTGAATTGAAGTCTGTTTGAGGAAGTGTGGTATACTGGTGAGCGGGAGTGGCCCGTCATCTGCATTGTCGCTGAGCAGAACCTGTCTTTTGAGGAACACTCTCGCAAGCTGCTGCTCGATTATGGAGCCCGAACGGCAGAATCTATTCTAGGATCTTTGAAATGTATAGGTCCGAACATTCCTCTTAGTCAAAAGTCAGTTAAGTGTGGTTACTTATCGCCCAGGGCTGTGTATCTATGGTAAGTGTGTGGTGGACACCTTCCTCCAACAGATCGGTTGACACAGAGCATGAAAGTAATGGCAGTTTAGCAGCGGCCTTCACATCTCGACAAAGCATAGCTTCAGATATTCGCTGGGGCCGAGCGGGATGAGCCGCGCCTGAACCTGAAAGTTTAGTGTCTATAAGATGGACACTCTGTGTGCTGGCAGCCACACATTCGACGCATTCAGAGAAGAAGAAATATGCTTGGAATGGAGCACAATGAACCATTCAAGGGTAATGCAAAGTAGGTATGCACAGTTCAGAGGCGTGCCGGGAGTGGGATCATATGTTAATAATGAGTCGCGGCTTGTCAAAATTGGGCGTTGAATAGAACATGCCCGCGGTGTCAAATCTGGGACCATCAACCTCGACAGGCGAGTGGATCTGAGGTGTGCCTGAATTTCATTCCTGAGCGAGGAAATACTTGGCTGTAATCTTCGGGTAAGCGTAGAATACGCGAGCCGTGTCTCAGGATACGATACACCATCTTGATATGGCATAGACAGTCTTTCAATCCCGAGATGATTAGAGATATACTGTGCTGGATCAGTCTCAGGAAAGTGAAGAAGTTGATATGGATTCTCTTTTGCAATTGAATATAAATCATTCAACAGTGTTGATTCAGAGAATATCCCGAACTCTTTCGCAATTCTAGTGTCCTGTGCACCCGAAATTGACAAGTAACCTATAATTTGAATTATACATGGAGGTTCAGGTGCGCCTGCAAACTCGAATCCCATTCGCTGATGTCGGTACCACAATTCCAGTCTGACCATACACGATTAGCGGAGACTGCAGCTTCGACAGCATCTCACCAAGAGAAATATATAGCACTGCGGAATTTGTCTCAGTCGACCATTAAACCGGCGCACCTGCTTTTCATCGCATATTGGATCCTCCAAATCAGGCACTAGTTCAGTTTACAAGATATCTGTTGATCATTGACTTCATCTCATATTCATTACAATAATCATTTAAAACGAAATGCAATCGAACTCTAACCACCACTCCCGGACTCCTCCCCAGCACCGTATTCTCCATACCATTTCACTATTTTGCATCAGTTGATGAGATTGTGTTGGTTGAATATTTAAACAGGCGTACCTTGCTTACACTGTCCCAAAAATTATCATTCAACCTCGCCATCATCTAACAGCACGACATCTCCATACTCCGTAAGCTGCTTGGTATGATTTTCCCGACACTCCAGAATGCGGTGTATCATCGAAGTTGGGATGTTTGGTCGGCTCATAAGGCCATGCAGTACTCTCATTTTTGCCACTCCAGCGAGCTGGTGGAGATCACTCGCTCTGTTATCATAACCACCTGGTCCAGTGTTCAATAGCCATGTGTGTGGGACTCTGTTTTACCGCATCGGACAACCCATGCAAAGGCCTGGTGCTGCTCATTCGATACCCAGAACTTCTGAGTTATTACCGCATGGTTTGCTGCTGTGAGATTGAGGCCTGACATACCCACCTTGGGTGTAGTTACAAACACAGAGGGATTTGGCGAATCTTGGAATTTGAGCTGCATTTCTGTGCGCTCATCATTGCCCATTTCCACATACATGTAGAAAATATCCAAATGATCCGCAAAACCCATTATGAGCCAGCGCTTCAAATGACAAACTAGGCCTGGCGGAAGACAACATAGCACGGCCTGTTCAGAATGAGGTGCACAGGGCAAGGGACTTGAATTAATTTCTGGTTCGTGCAGGAGCGCCTCATTTGATGCTTCATCTTCGTCAGGTTCGGGATACTCTGCAGCTGCATTGACAAGCATTGGCAGAAATCAGTCTCTCAGCCATCGGAAAATTGGAGAATCCACCCAACTATCGAGTGGCCATTCATTGTAACATTGTCCTGAGATGTCATTCCGGTCTTTGGTGTCCCAATTCCAATGAGAATCAAGCCAGCCACCATCTATGAACCCTCCACACTCCTGAAGCACCTTGTGAAGTGAATCTTTCCACAAGGGTCTTTAGTTTAGCTTGTTCTTCTTCAGTCCATTCGAGATCTACAAGGTGTGCATTCTCCTTCGGGATCCGAACTAGTGGTTTCCCATTTGCGAGTTTCGATTCTGACCACCTCCTTATTGTCCAGGGCTTTGCAATTTGGATCATCTGGTGTGCTGCATCCGGTTGAGCATTCTGGTCTTCAGTCCGGCTTGCATGCATCAAACTCTTCACAGCGGAATCCAGTGCCTCAGTGCCGTGCTTTTCCATGAAAGTCTCATCCTCTGGTTCTTCAGGCGCACCTGAAAACAGCCACATCGTCTGAAAACGCCAGTCACTGAGTGAATGGAATCCCGGCGTTGCAGTGACTTGGAATTTGAATCCAATTCTCACATTCATTGCAATTTGGCAGCCTACACTGTTTTCTGTCTTGTACCGTTGAGACTCATCAAAAATCGCAAAACTCCATGAACAGTGTGAGAGTTGGCTGTTGCTTGATGGTTTCGCTCTCGATGTTAAGATATCATACAACACACTGTGGATATTCCATCGGTTTTCCGGCTTGTCAATAGTGGTGATCAGATCCTCGTGGGTGACATTCGCATTTTCCGTGTGCAACTAGATACTGAGTTTGAAATCGGTTCCATATGTCATCTTGTCGATGACACTCTTCAACGTCTCTGCAACGGCGGGCATTGTAACCACCAAGATTGGGTCAAGAGCTGATGTAAGCGCTGGATGCCCCTGCAGTGGAGTTGACTGGATCTCTAATTGAGAGCGGGGCACTGAATTCTGTCTCCGCAATGGATACCACTCCCATTCGTCACCGATAATCCAGGGAAAGTCGTTCTGTGCCAGATCAACCCACTTTTCAAGTGTATTTCCCCATACAATGGACAGTGGCAATCCCATTACAACTTTCTCAGTGACCAATTTACAAAGCATTGCCGCTGCAACCAAGGTGAAAGTCTTTCCAAGACCCATTTGATCTGCCACCAGTGCTCCTGGCATATCAGTACCCCAGACCCACCTCCTCACGATGAACCATATGGCCCAATCCTGGTCGGCCAGAAACTTAGTTCCAGGCAGGCCTGGAATTGAATACTGTTGGCCGGGAACGCGGTCATCTGTTGATTGGCGAATCGGATTGGCATTCAGCAGCCTGACCTCCTTATCAAGACACTCATGTTCAAATTTGTTGTTGATTGTGTTGAGAACAGTATTCAATACTGAACTGGTATTTTCTGGATCAAGGTCCTCCTCGCCATCCACTTACTCCGGAACCTCTCTTGGACCTTTGTCGGTCTTCTTTTCATCCTCAATGATCTCTTTCAGTTGCTCCGAGGTATGTTGGGCAGACAGGCTCATACTCTGGTGCTACTGAAATTCATCGCAGTGTTAGGTATTTCACAGACAAGCATTTGAACCCAACGAATATGTGGAATATAATCAATTCTATTCACTCAATCAGAACTGACATTAATACTACTGTCAGTCACTTTCACACCTACTGCCTGCTCATCCAGCACTCTTTCATTTTCATCGGATACCTCCGAAGTCTATATATACTGATCAGCAGTGGGGCATAACAACCTGTCACCAGGGTAGTGGGGATCTCCTTGGCCGGTCCAATTACGTGCTCCGCAATATCCTTCCCTGTAGCTGACTTCATTTCTACCAAAAATAGTTGCACATTGTGTCCCAGTTTCAACTTGAGGGCATTAGAAAGGGAACTGTTGTATGAAATCTGATGATATAGAGGGTCATTCAGCATTTGCCCTGGTGTGTATAATCCCGTATACTCTTGATCCAATTCTTCCTACGTCAAGTTGCATTTGTACAACGCAGTCAGACAGTATGGTTCTATCAGGCCACAATTCTTTTCGATGAAATCAATCAGCTCCTCCCAGTGCCTCACATCTGGGTACGAAGCTTGGAGTTGCATGCTGGATGTCTGGTCATTGTTGGTGTTCGACACTCAACGAATCACAAACATGAAAGTTGTATTTGTGGACACTGGGAGGGTACCTCACGCTGTCTAGGCCGCACGCTCTCCCAAATCCGTGTCCCGTCGCTCGTTGCCTCGCCTTCCCTTCTTCCTCGCCTCTCGAACCTCGCTTGCACATGTCTTTAAAGACATCTCAACCCACTGTCGCCGAATCCGTTCGGCATTATCGAGATTTTCCAAAGGCAGCCAGGTCTCGAATATCTCCAACTATTCGGCAACCGCCGTCTCCGAGTGCAGCATTCAATTGTGCAACAGTATCAACCGGTTCTGTCCCCGGATTATTGACCGAAGCTTCTTCTCGAGCAACCCAGCGACCCATACTTTCCTCCACTTGTTGAATGCACTCAAGTTAGGCTGCCCCAACCTTTGGGCAAATTGCTTCAAGGAGAATACCGTTTGCTTCAAGCTGATTGGGGCATCGCCTTCGGCCCCACCTAAGTCCGACGAATTGTCATTGTCATAATCTGCATTGTATTGGTCATAGGGAATCTCTGGTAATGGAGGCAAATCTGCAATCCCTGCAACATCAGGCCTCCACAGTTCCACTGCCGGCAGAAATTCTTGCATTCGGAGGTGAATGGGGGGCCTCCCAGGTGCGCCGGGAAGTTGTCCTGGTGCAGTAGAGGAGGAAGTTGTCGGCTGAATGACCGGATTGGTTTGAGGCGGTGCCGGAGGCACTCGAGGTGCGCCTGGAGATGATGGCCCATGTCCTGTGAATTGCTGAGGGGGGAACATGTGAGGTCCACCATGACCTCCTTGGGGGAAATCATATGCTTGCCACGATGGCCCATAACTCTGATACCCCTGGGTTGCACCAGAGCTTGGTTGTGAGCTTGGGGTCATGTTGAATGGGGCCGGGTGGTAGAACTGGGGAGCCCCTGGAAATGGTGGCTGTGCTGGGGTGTAACTATACCCCGGTGGAGGATGAATTTGATTTGTGAGCTGCCCAAACTGAGTGTCTTTGCTCAGTGTGTGTCCAGCATGATTATCTGATGCTCCCACATTGTCATCTAGGCATTGTTGTGAGCTAAACAGCCCACCCTGTGGAGCCATAGTGGTTGTCTTCAGCGGAGAGCCGTTTGTCGACATCATATGTGAACAAAATGATCATAGTATTCCAATAATCAATTCAATTGGTGATTTCGAATGAAGCAGAGTATTGTTGACAATATTGAAGGTGGCAGTGATCTTCGGCGGAATGAAGGCTTCTTATATCCATCTTCTTTGTCACAGACTGTAGTGTTTCACTGCACGTTTGATCAATGAAACCCCGCTGAGATAAAGAAATCATAGTCACACGCATCCCGCCCTTCTTCATTATATGCTCGAATTCGTATAGTCGGATCTTGGATAGAAGCTCACCTTTGTTCGGTTCATGACAGTAAATGTCATAGAAGGGATTCCACATGATATCTCCAGGAACCCAACAAGGAATACATCTGGTTGGAAGGTAAGCACAACTACGCATTTTACACTCAAAATGTGTGTGTACGACCTGCACTTGATTCAATATGAGGCCTTGTTAGTCGAGCAGCAACAGTGAATGCTTCCTTTTGAGCTCCTTGTGTAAACTTCGTTGTCTCCTCAGGATCCACTCACCTGTCAAGGATCGTTACTGAAGATAACATCCTACCAGCCTATCAGTCCTCGATGATCACTGAGCGGGCATACAGCCAGCTAGGAAACTTACCTATCTCATTGTATTAAGCTGATGTTATCCGCTGCTTGAGGCTCGAGCGTAGACATAATCTGCACAATGCTGCGATGACGTAGTATCTGATAAGGCCGATCGTAGTAGTACCATCTGATGAATGGTATTAAAAGTTGATTGCAGTGATGACAGTGATGACAAAAGAAACTTTCTCTGCTGATGATTGTCAGTAGATAATGTGGAGCACTATTGTGCGGGATTCGGTAGATATTATCTGAGTTTGTGAAGAAAACTGATCGTGAGGTGACGTTGCTATACCCCTTCTCTACATTTGGAGGGGTGTGATGCGGCATTCAAAGTGATACGCTAACCTGAGTCAGCTGGCCTTCAAACAACTATCCTTGAGGCTCAAATCCAGCAACAAACCATACCCCCTAAAGCTTTTCCGAGATTCGTCAAAACACTGAGCATTTCTCAAAAATGGTCAACACTCGCCGGAAACCTATTAAATGCTTCATCTGCAAAACACAAATTTTTTAACGAGAACTGACTGGAAGCTCACTATCAACAATATCACCCAGTATTGATGAATGACGGGCTATTACCCAATGGGATTCTACCACCTGGCAGCTTCCTTCACCCTGAGCCATCATGGTTTGATTACAGTAGGTGCACTTGAATGAACATGAACAAGGTGTCAATTAAGGATCTACTTATAGACAATGTACCGGGTGCACCGCCACCTGAAGATACGCCCAACCAAGAACCTATAGACCCTCAGCAGCCTGATTTCACCTGTACCCCTGATCCAACAAAGACAAGGGCTCATAGGCAGGTAGTTGGAGTGGAAAATGCGGGGGGGAAAGCATATGGCAAAGCAACTGTATTGAACAACAAGAATCGCAAGTACTCAGAACAATGGAATCCATGGCATCCATTTTGGTCTGCCCACAACTATCAGCAGGCTCAGTCGTTTAGCCAGCAGACGAAAACCTGGATAGATCAACATCTCAGCTGTGGACTGTACAACCACAAGATTGAATCATTCCAATCAGCAGATGCCCTGAGAAGACTCCTCTCTGAACTTGATGTCAGGCTCGGCGATGATCCTTGGTTTGAAGATTAGTCACATATCTTTGGAACTTTATACTACAGGGATATTTCCACATGTATTCAGTTCCTCCTTGCACATCTCCCATTTCTGGCACACCTCGATTTTGAACTGGTGCGCCCTGCTGATTCTGAGGGTCGTCGAATCTACAGCGGGATGAACCCGGGCGACTGGTGGAGGGATACACAGCATCAAATTCCTTCCAGAGCGACGATTTCGTCAGTGATATGTGCATCTGACATAACTCCCTGAACCAATTTTTCGGGCGATCAGCACTCCTGGCCACTGTATCTCACGATTGGTAATGTTCGAAAAGATATCCGCTGGACACCAAAAAAGCGCGCTTGGATTCTCGTCGGACTGATCCCATGACCCCCGAAAGGTGCCAAAACATTGACGAAGCATGGCATAACGCGGTTGGAAGTCTGCTGTCTCAACTTAGGCATCTTGACATCACTGGCCCTGGCTTGAAATGGAATCGTGCAGATGGATTCCAGCGACAATGATACCCGCTGTTGGCTGCATGGGTCGGGGATCATTCTGAACAAGTCATGGTTGCTCATGTCTTATATGGCTCATGACCGATGTGTGAAATTCCTAAATGTGAACCGATGGGACATTCAACTGTTCGACCACACGATCGCTCAAGAGACCAGCATATTCACTTGGAGATGCTAGAGGACAATAATATTGATGCTCTGCACACTCTAGGTGTCCGCCCAATCTGCAACCAGTTCTGGCAATACCCTCTCTGTAATGTCTATCGGCTTTGGCAGCCTGATGAATTGCATTAGCTGTTCTTGGGTTTAGTTAAAGACTTATTGCACTGGCTGCTCAAATACCTGAAAGCTAGAAATGTCAAGGATCAATTTGACAATCGATTCACATTGGTGCCTCGATATCCCGGCCTCCAGCACCTCTCTAAACAATTCGATTGCTTGAAAAGTGGCACCTGGGAAGGTAAAGGGATCCGTGCAATGATCAGAACACTTGCAGTGAATTGCGCGCCGATTCTTGTCTGCTCCAAGGATGACGGGAAAACTGCGCCGGAAACAGCCTCTGAAGAAATGGTGCTGGGAGCAGTCCAGGCATTATGTAGATTCCCTCTACTTGTTAGCCACCAAAATCACTCGGATCTATCCCTCAATGCACTAGACGATGCACCAAAACGATTTTACCAGAAGATGGGCATATTTCGAGAACAGAAATTATCGAAGTCTGCGAAGGCCAAACTGGATGACCTGTTGGCAAGGGAATCCTCTCCATTACGCGAACAACAGATTCATAAGATTCTTGCTTTAATGCAGGCCCTTGTGTATGGGGCTGAAATGGTTTCCACCACAAAACGCAGGAAATTTTGAGTGCGCCTGAATAGAGCCCAACGAGTGGCAACCACCTGGTCAGATGCTGATCGTCAGAAGGCAATAGAGCAATTGGAGCGCGAAATCGATCAAGTCACAAGTGCTAAACGCAAGCTGTTCGCTAAATTATTCCAAAATCATGAATGACAACTATTGCAGGAAGTCGGGACAAAGGCAACCGGTCCCAGAAGCATATTCGCGACAGAGCTTCCCCTCAGGAATGCTGCCGCCCATGACGAGGCTTACTGGGCTGCAATCATGACCGCCAATAAGCAACCGCGATTTCAGAACCACCCATCCGATTCTGACACAGAAGCCACGACCTGGAGCTTGGCTGATCCAGAGCCCGCGACTAACCGGCTTGAGGGAGAGATATATGGCATCACTTAGAATGAGCAGATGCGGCTCAAGAAGGAATTCTCCCTCCGCTTGATCGAGTTTGAAGCTTGGTGGGAGACAATCGGCATTCAGGCACTCTGGAAAACTATTGAACAACGCGTATTTCATTTCGGATGTGCAAAGATGCAGTGTGTAAGCCATATATCCGACTTAATTCGGCGAATGTATTCCGGTGACAATTTCACCACTGATATTTCTGAACAGCTACATATCGCCAACGTGAAAGAGGTATATTGATCTAGCAACAAAGTCAATTTCATTTGTCAGATTCTTATACATAATGACCGGTGTACCGGTCTTGACTACATCGAGGAGACACTCTCATATCTTGCACCCCAAGGCTGGTACGATATTGACTTGGCAAAAGTTTTCAACCTCCTGTCCGCTACCGATCAACAGCGAAGTACATGCAGAGCCTATCTGTTACGTCTCAAAACAATGCAGGACGAGCCCATCATCCACCCTGTATCAGAGCGGGTATATCATTTGAGAGAAACGCATGTCCGCAGAGTGTGCAGAAGTATCAAAATAACCTCACTCAGAGATGCATCAGAAGATTTCAGAATTCCCAACTTTGGACAGCTATTCCACGCGCAAATTGAAGAGGACTGGGGACATGAAGTTAGTGGACTCGTGCTTGGGTATGATCAGAATGTACTCTTAGACAGTATATTTATTAAACTCCAGAATGGGCTGTTGTATTACCGTCAACCATTTCACTGCCCTATATCTGTTGAGCGTCTGGGACTTGATTGCAACGTATAATATACCAATGCCAACCAAGGGATCATGCCTGAAGCTCATAACATCTGGGTCCAGTATACGCAGAGTGAAGAGAATGACCTTGAATACACCTTCGAAGGACGAATTCCTTCTTTTCCTATATCATACTTCAGCTGGACTCAACTGAATGAGATCTTAAAATATCAAGAGCGCCTGCCAGCCGGGATAGGATTATCCATCTTTTCTATGAGGTGCCAGAAGATGCAACAATTGGTATTACGTCCTCAAGCTCAAGAATACCCGGTGGTGATTCCAACAAAGTTCAATGATCTTCATTGTTGGGCTGATTGTGTTGACGGGTTCATCCGGGTTGTCAAAGAAAACGACTATGATCCATATTGTACCCGTTGGAGCATGAGTTGGACCGGCACATTTGGTGTGGGAGAATGCTGCATTGGGTGGCATTGATAGCGTATGGCTTGTAAATAATCATGTTGATTTAGATACCTACTGGACTGTATAGTAATTAGATTAGAATGCCTGATTCAGGTGTATAGCTGTAAGATAGTTTATCGAACATTACTATTCGATCTAGACATTATATATCATCACTCCCAGAGATTCTGGCTCCAGGTGCACCGGAATCGTTATGGAGACGAGTGTTGAAGTCCAAGCAGCTCCGAAACCTTACCAACTTAAACGCATGATTTCATAGCATTCTGATGACAACTTCATACTCTTTAGAATATTCTTGTGGTCTGTTCCGCTACTTCAAAAGCGTTGAGGAGCACCTGAAAGTACTCTCAGAGCACCTGAGAAGCACATTGTTTTGCATTCAGCCTGTTCGGGAGCTTCTGGGAGCTTCTGAACGGATCGGTGTGGCTGTTCAGACTAGCTGAATCGTTGAGTTATGACTTCTGAACCATTTTACATTTTGCTGATGTTGGGTGGATGCTGTAGTCAGTGTATGCTGTAACCAGTGTATGCTGTACTTGGGGTATGCTGTACTTGGTGTATGCTGTACTGGGTATATGCTGTACTCGGTGTTAACTCATGATCATGACACACTGTGGCATAACTCAACTTTGTATTCTGCAATGATGGTAGAGTTGTGGATGAGCAAGTAAAATGAGGCAGGCATATGGCAACGGCATGGAGGATACAAGCAGATATGAGAAATTAGAGATACACCCTGCTTAATTGGGTTTCATAAACCATGTATCGGTGTTCTTACTCACCCGATCAGGAGTGGTACCTGTCCTTTCGGGAATGGCATATGCAGTAACACATGAAGTTCTCTCATCTCCTAGTTTCTCATGATGATTTCACTTATCTTCTTTCAGCTCTCTGTTACTTATCTTCAACTCTACCATCACATCGGAACTCAAAGATCAGTCATCCATCTCTGTGTCTCCATGTCATGATCATGAGTAAACACCAAGTACTGCATACACTGAGTACTGTATCATCCCGAAATCTACTGTTTTCTGCTTTCAGCTAGTTTCTCATCACTCCACAGACTGTGTTAGACTAATGGCTCAGGATTCCCAGAATTACTAGTTAACCAATGAATAGAATCACAGCTCCCATCACACCATCATCACAATCCACTGCCTGCAGATGGACTACCTCCAATTACTCCACCAATCTCGATAGATCATGGCCTAGAAGTACATCTCCAAAGTCACCTGATCATCGCCTACACATTTGCACAATCAGGGCCTCCAAGTGTATATCCCAACTAGCTTCATTAAAGCATTCAAGTACATCTCTGAGTTCACCGAACCTCGTCCTCCAAGTGCATCTCCGTACTCACTTGATCAGCGCTTCCAAGTGTAAGTCTGAGATCGCCGAATCTCAGTTTCCCACTGCATCGCCACACTCATTCAACCATGGCCTCCAGAGAGCAGTGATGGCTTGACAAGCCAAGGATGAGTGTGGGATTGTATGAGCAGGTTACTGGCTGTGAGGAATAACACAATGAGTGTTGATCTATCAAGGCTTGGCATGAGTATGTGGGGAACCACTCACATTGCATGGATCTATGAAAGCTCACCAACAGTGTGTAGGACCAAGAACTGAAAATGATAGAGTGTGTATTTCAGATAATGAGATGATGTCTATCTACCCTGGGTTATCCCAAATCTATACTCCCCATCACTCAGTCCATCACTGCTATCCCTGTACCTTGGTATGACCCCAGGCAGCTTCCCACTGTCAAACTGAGTGGTGGTGGTGGTGGTGGTGGTGGTGGTGGTGAGAAACAGATTTTCCCACAACAATTACCCCCAAGTGCATCGCTAAGTTCTCGTAATCAGCATCTCCATGTGCTCCTCAAATTTCGCTCAGGCACTGTCTGCAGCTAAATTGACCATATGTCTATATATAGAGAGACTTAGATAGATAATGCATGCCATATTATAATGTAGCCAATTTTGTGACTGTAACAAAGAAGAATTTGATAGACAAAATGCATTGTGGTTATGGAACCCTAAGACCCACTGCTGTGAGAATATGGCACCAAGTCTCCTGCAGAGCAGTGCAGAGGTTTTAGCTGTTCTTGAAATCTCCTGCAGATCTGCGCAAAGGTTTCAGCTGCTCCAGCATTTGGCTATCCTCTAAGTCAAATATGGTTGCATTCTGAGTGCACCTTGATATGTGCAGGTGCTTGCAGGGGAATCTGAGAATGCTCTTCTGGAGTCTGAAACCACTTTGCGTAGCTCCTGGGGTGCCTGGAAGCATCTGGATGAACTTTTGAGCAGTAGTGAGGTCAACTGGCATGTCTGGGAGCTTTGTGTGCGGCTTTCGGACCAATTTACATCTTGCTGATGTACGCTCTTTGCAGTCCTCATCAGTGCTCCTCTGGAAGGATTGGCTCTTCTCTACTTTAATTCACAGTCTATACCTCTACCAATTTGGACTCTTCGCCTGTTGTACAGGTGCTTCTCTGCTGTGGTAGGTTCCATTCAATCTCCATCCGCGCTCTGCAGTCTGAAACAGTTCATTTTTACTCCAATTCCTGTCCCTCCATCACTCTCTATATTCCCACTTTCCACACAATACTTCCAAACTTTGCACTCCACTTTTTCTGGTAGTTGGTCTCCTTTTCCTCATGTATATATCACACTGCCTGTCACACCACATTTAGATTTGCAGCTAGCTAACATCTTATTACACTGTTGTTAGATATCACAAATCAAGCCAAACAGCAGTGGAATTCAATTTCACCCACTCGATAGGTACGAATAATCACCAGGTGCCTAGAGTATCTCCAGCTTCTGTGAGATGTTGATGATTTGTGTATTGCAGCTTTTGTCAGATCTATCAGAATGGGAGATAAACTCCTTGACATTGAGCTCAAGTTGGATTGATATAATGATGTCTGTTAGTTCGATTATTGGTTCTGTGTATGTGCCTTTATTTTGGAATCACGCACCCTGTTCTTTGGTCCCTTAAAACAGCAGTACAAACAATGAAATATTGATGAAGATGTTAGCTAGTATAAGTATAATTTAAAAGTGATAATGATTTTAAAGTGATTTTGAACAATAACCCATGTATTATATTCACCATAGAGGGTAATTCATTGCTTGTGTACATCTCAAAAGTCTCAGGTAATGCTTGCACACTTTTCAATAATCATCCAGAAGACCAGTCATCTCTCACAGTGTGTTTGGAATTTCCACATTGGTTTGGCAACTCTCCCAGGAGTTGCCAAAGTTCTCTCTGGCATTCTGAACAGCTCTGCAACATCTCACCATCACACCTGTGGTGCTCTGGTACCAGTCAGCAGAGATTCAAGATACTCCGAAGGCTGGCAGGAATGCCCTGCTATGCACACATTCTGTCCTGAAATTGACACTTGTAAGTTCACACTCCGCCTCCTTTCACCCTGGCCCAGTTGCTCCCGATGACTAATCCCATATTGCGGCTGTGTCTATTCTTGGACATATACTTGAAGACCAAGATAGACTGAACTTTGACATTCAGTTGAAGACTCCAATGGATATACTTGAAGATGGAAATTGTATAAACCAAGAAATATATTGGGAAATGGAGACCATATGAACTGGGTGATTGACATGGAGGTGGAGATTTTACAAACTTAGAAATATGCTTGGGGATGTTAACCAGGCAAACTGTGAGATGTACTTAGAAGTTGAAATTGTATGTACATCACAATACCCTTAAACACTGGAATCGATTGGAATTACATTTGTTGTTCTAGTGGGTATTGGCTGTACTTGGAAATAGAGCTGGTGCACAGTTGGAGAATCAGTTGGAGATGGAGATGGTGGGAACTATGATATACTTTCCAAGGCAGAGGTGGTGTGAACCTGAAGGCATACTACAAAAGGACACCGGCTATACTTGCAGATGGACATCCTGCAAAAATTATGATATACTGAGAGAAGGCTATCATCAAAATTAACAGGCAGTTGATGAATTATCAGGAAGTACAGTTACACAATGGCAATTGCTCTGAATGAACACATCCAGGGAACAGAATATCATTTGATTGGTTATCTTCTAATTGTAGAAATATTACAACAACAGATAGCTATTTTGCCACCTCTGCTGATGTGGCTGGAAGTAGTATATTTAGAGGAAGAAGCAGTTGGGAGTTACTGCATTCATTTGTTAACTAATATTTACAGGGATTTAGAAAGGGTCAAGATATGTTGCTGGAGCTGCTCCCAGTACATTGATTAGTGCATTCAGACTTTGCTCATTATCATGCTGAATAATTGTAAAGGGGAATGTCATCAGTTAATGTCCTCAGATGATGATACAGTTGTGGATAAGATAGAGAGATAAAAGAAAAAAGATTAAGAAATTATTTTGAGAAAGTGATACTTTGAGAATTTTGTATGGCAAAGTTGATTTACCAAATCTGAATCAGTAGTTACAAGTACCCACACTATCTATCCTGGAGAGTTATAACTATTTGGTTCCATATTCTTCCATTCTCTTTAAAGCTAGATTTTCAATCTCATCTTGTTTTATATACAACTCTACCATGACTAGAGAATGATAAGTTGCATCATTCCTTTCTCACCTATATGGTGTTATAATGAACAAACATCCAGTATCCACTGGAATGGAACAGTCAATTACTAGATCATTATAGCTATCACAATGGGCTTTATCTGATTAGAAACATCAGTGATGTAAATACAATATGAAAAGATGTGATAGGAGGTTGTAAAGCTACTTAATTGAATTATACGAGTAATCTGACAGGTTCTTTGGAAGCTGCCACACAGGGAGTAATAAATCAGTCTACTGTTGTCAGGCTGTAATCCTTAGATTTGTGATTCAATAACTGAAAAATGTTAATGAGAATTCAACCTCAGTGGGTCAACAACACCTTCTACCAATATGTAGCTCCTCGAGAATATAGAGAAGCTGCAAGTCAGAAACTTCCCATACTAACACTATTGAAGGACAATGGAAAATCACATACACAGTGAATCTCACAATACCACTCACCCCCTTTCTTCCTCCAATCAAGCCATGGGTGAAAATATACTGCTTGCTCTATCTTGATGGCCAAACACCATGCAGGTACAAACTACCATATGCATACATGAATGCTCAATCCGGCATGAGATGTATTACCTTGGTCCTGATGCATATCCTCATACAGTTTCCATCTTTATGCAAGTTTTTATTTTCATACAATACTTCAAATAATGCTAAAACTTACATGCAACACTCCACCCTCATACTACACTCTGTGGAGTCAGTAACAATCAGACCCAGATAATACACACCTTGTGATTCCCATAGTAGTCTTCTTAATATCCAACTTGAGAAGTAAATAGGGAAAGTGTATTATTATAGTTTGTGGATGGCAATTCATAAAATTAGTGTTAGCAACGGTTCCAGTTTTGGACCCGGCTGCTTTTATAGGTCTGCATGGCACCGGCCTTACCCCATCAAAATCGACGATTCTTCAAGCGAACCATCACATTAAAGCCACAATTATTGATTAGAGAGTTTAGTCTTTGTTAAGGAGAATAAGTAGCTCCGCACGGCGCATCTTTTGGCTGTCTCCGATTTTCGACATCTTCAAATTTCAGCAAGCAGTAGCACAAAAACCTCGTTTTTGGGCCGAAAATGGTAATAATTTCAAAGTGGCTTGCTGAGTTTTGAAGATATCAAAAATCAGAGACCACCAAAAGATGCACCGTCCAAAGCTGCATATTTCATGTACCAAACACTAAATTGTGTGATGAAGATTCATGGGCTTAATTCAGGGAACTGATTGCCACAAACCCGAACTGAACCGGCTGGGGCAAGGTTTTCTTCAAACCGCTATATTAGAAATGGTCCGAAAACGGAACCGTTGCTAATGCTACATATAATCAAAGAACTCTATATTCCCAAAAGATAATTAAAACAATCCTAAATCAAACCTCCAATTGACTTTCAATTAACCTACAAAATCTTAAATGTATTGCTTTCTTACACTTTGTATGGTTCTTCTTAGATAGTGGTTATGGGAAAATATATGCAAAATTTTCATCTTTGTATATGTAAGAGTAGTTAACTGTTAGGCATTTGTACCAACATCAAATATTGCAACAAAAAGGATTCATGTACTTCAAGTGGACATTTATGATTGCAATGGTGATAACCGCAAGAGGTTTCGAATTGTTGCAGTTAACTGGCTGTGGTGGCAAGTCATCACCTGGAATGTCATTGGGTATTGGAGATATCAATGGAACTGCTCAGGAGGCTTCTGATCAGGTAAATATTGTGGCTATCCTAGGTGAACATGGCACTGAGAGTCTCGTTCCGAGATTGTCATGAGACTGTTCCACTGTTTCTGTCGAGAAATACAAGGACTTCATTGAATTTTCAGTTGCCACTGTCATTGGTCCAATCAGAATCATTATTCCCAGGTTGTCTATGGTCTATGTCGATGACAATGTCATTGCTGATGGAATGGAGTTGAAAACTGAATATAGCCTTGAGGTATTGAGGAACGCTCTTAGCAGCAGTTATACCACTGGTGAATGGCCACAGGTTGAAACAAGACAGAGTGGCAACTGCATATGAGCCAGCTGGCCACATTGCAACTTCCAAGTACATCAGTGATTGTACAAATGCTTCAGAGTCTGTTACATGTCCAAAGTTCTTCACCGCTGAACACATGGTCAAGTCCAAGATTTCATTGAGATCGATGGGTTTTAAGCCACCATGAGTATGCATTAGGCTGAGTCGTCAGAGAATTGCACTTATTCAGTGTGTTTGAATGAGACTAATTCTGACTGTGATTGAATTGCAGTGGATCTCGATGGAAATGAATTGGTGTGGCAGGTGATGGTGTGTTATTCTAAATGTTTTCAAGAGTTTCACATTCACCACAATTGCAGCATTGACTGTGGCCTTGAGATATCACATGGAGATATTGTTGATATACAGAAGTATCAGAATTCCACCACTTCAAAGATATAGGTTAGAAACAGCAAGGTATTCAGTGACCCCAAGAGAGATTTGAAAGTTGTTGATATCATTGTATCATAATTTTGGAGATTGTTTAAGATGATAGAGGGGTTTCCTGAATGTGACAATAAGCTGTGACATGTTCAGGCCCTTTAGATATGTTTCTGGTATAGTTATATGGATGTTGTCATTATTGATTTTGGGGCTTCAGAATGTGGTAGGTACATCCAAGAGGTCCATATTTCACCTGCATATCCTGATGAGAGATATCCCTATTGCGCCGATACTAACGGATGGAGGAAATCAGACACTGAAATGTTCAATCCCACCCAAACGGAGTATAAGTTTTATTGAAATCTGGCTGCTCATATCCCATTTTGACAAGCCTTGTTGTTTTCTTTGTGCACTAATCAAGATTGTGTTTAGTATTATAAACCCACTGAGAGCACATTAGTTTAATAGGCAGTTGCTGTGCTTCATGATAATGCAAGTGGAGAATTTATTATTAAGCATGATTGATGTGCATTCCTTGTTTATTCATCTTTTGAGCTGATCTCAGTGAAGGATTTCTGTAGCATCTGCATTGGTCAATGGATCACAAGAGGATGCAGAAGCTATTGATACTTATGCAGAGGGATTACATTGACTTCTTGTGATATGACTCACTATCGATGGAGCTGAAGTTTGAGATAGTAGTTGCTGTTAGAATAACTTCTTGGTTTCTGGTGCAAAATACATTGCAGATTGGTCCTCCCTGTGCACATGCTGGCTGTGGGAGACGGTTTCTGAGTCTTCAACCGACCGCTAAGCACTCCGGTCTACTCGTGTAAGGGCACGTACACCAGCGTTCGGCCTTATAGGCATTCGTATGGTAATTATGGTATACGGTTGCAAACGTGGACTCGAGTGATAGTAAATATAGGTGTATAGGTAAGATTATCGCTAGAGATCTAAGTCTCGTCGCGAGCTGACTATATAGAATGGCCGTTACCCGGACCTGGGACACGTGCCGCCGTTACATTATCCCTCTCTTTAGGCGCAGACCTCCTGGGCTGCATAAACCGTACAAGAGAAAAGGAGAGGAAAGGGAAACAAAGAATGAAACAATCATCCTACGTACGCAATCGTAC
>Ga0307512_10001711_pt1 | contig 29962 bp, 29 predicted proteins | sample 14_EM_MG_FD_200267 | JGI IMG/M metagenome (GOLD analysis project Ga0307512, IMG submission 200267) | Populus trichocarpa ectomycorrhiza microbial communities from riparian zone in the Pacific Northwest, United States - 14_EM | ecosystem: Host-associated > Plants > Roots > Unclassified | place... | reverse complement strand
TTGCCGTATTCCATCCATCAACCAGACCAAGGCTTATGCAGGCCGATGCAGGCTTTTTAAATCACGTGCAGGCCGGGCGGCTTCTGACCCAGGCCGGGCCGGGCCGCCCTTAGCGCAGGCTTTCAGAATGGAGGCCGCTAAAAAGCCGGGCGGCCGGCCGGGCCGCTTAGGAACACTGCTGCCAATTACTTTGACGGAAATCCATGTTGCTAAACAGATCGTATACGCGGCCTTCATATATGCATTTTAGTGGCACAAACCATTAGATGGCACCGTCCCCATACAGATTACAGTGAGCGAAGATATGTGGAACCAGTTGACAGCGGAAGATTCGGCGGCCAAACAGCGCGAGACACCAAAAACTGCAGAATCTACGACCGCAAGCATGGATCTGGACGAGGGAATACCCAAGTTAACCTCCCGATATAATACCAACATGCATTTCTTATTGAGGAATCTTCTTTAAATCCTTACTAAATGTTGTATCGTGCTTTCTATGTGGTTTTCAGTAATTTCTGGTATAATCGGAATCTGAATCATTTGTCGGAATTGGTTGGGATGGCATTAAGCGTTGTTAGTGGCAGTGAATTCAACCGTCCCGTCCGTCCGGGAACTACTCAGGACGGGACGGGACGGTGTCATGCCGTCCGTCCGTGGGCAGGACGGAAACGGTGTCGTCTTTTTGAGCCAGGACGGGGACGGACGAATGAGTCGGCCGGGGACGGAGAAGTACCATCCCCGGCCGTCATCTATCGACATCCATGGATATTACTCAGTGTACTAGAACAATTATATAATTCTCATTATAATACTCGTTATAATCACTCTGACATTAATACAAGGTTCTTCAGCAACCTAACGCTGGTGTTTCTTTGACTTCCAGGTCGATATGATGGGTGCAATCTCAGTAACAGCAATCTCAGGTGTAGGGTATCTAAATATATTGCTAACCGCCCGATGACGGCCGGGGACTGTGGGTGACTGCCGGGGACGGCGAATATTCCGTCCCCGGCAGACACTGGCCATCCGGCCGTCATTGAGATGCCAGGACGGGACGGACGGTTTTGGCGCCGTCCCGTCCGTCCAGCCATGATGTCGGACGGCACTACCGTCCCCGGCCGTCGGACGGGACGGTTGAGAACACTGGTTAGTGGTGGACTTCATGCAACCGCTTGTAACTCCCATTTCCCTTCACGGATCGAACCTTTACTTTGGCGGATTGCCGGCGTCGGAATGGGTGTCTTCCCTATAGCCACGTACTTAGTTGCGCTGAGTGGCGACGGTATCGACGCTACAGTTCACGCAATATGGGAGACCCAATATGCCTAGCGAAATTCGCCGCTTCCACTTTGGCGCAACTATCATAACGCAAGAGATACAGCTGCCAAAGATATTGAACGGCAAGCTCGAGAACGAGCGGGACAGAACACCTCGACAGAAACGAGTAAGCCCGGAAAGAGATGGTTGTTTAGGGTGGATTTTGTATTTCATTTGTTTTTTGGATAGTCTTTGCATACGCCAATTTTGGCCGCACATATAATGAATTTGCGTTGTGTCCCGAATCCCACATATAGGACTTCTATATGCTATGACGATTTCTTGCCGACAGAGATTTTGTGTCAGAAATTTGTTCTTGTCTTTTATGGTGCACATGTCATTACTCGATCGGTCTAATTTGGTCGATTCTATCTTTTGGGGCCTCTGTGCTGCACACCCTACTTTAGTTTTCTTCTCTTTGGGGTACATATCTAGGGGACTCTGGGATCCGCTACTAGTACTTAGGGCGAATGCGTGTCTAGCTCAAGATATTTTATGTGTAGTGTGGTATACTTGTTTATCATTCCACTACAGATACATCGAGTTCATATCGGAGTTTGGGGTGAGGGATAGGTTGAGATGGCAAGTATAGAAAACTCAACAATTGAAATGTGCGATGTTGAGGAGAGATGAATAGTGTCAGGTCAGTAGCATTGTGATGGTTATAGTTGAATTATTTGTATGCACAATAGCTACGGTCATAGAAACGTGAATACAAGGCTTCCCGTCCGCTCAGCCCTCTTTAAGCACGTTATCGCCCGGTTAGTACTGCAGTGGGTGACCATGCGGGAATCCCGGGTACTGTAGTTTTTGTTGTATTTTTCACAGAAAGCAGATGAGAGACCTTTTTGTTATATCCCCTATGTCATCCGAAACAACATGAATGGAGTAGACAATCATACATATTGCGGACACATAGGAAACCTACTTAAGTACAGTTATCCAACAAGCTGGACTTTGTACGTAAATAGAAGTAAATAGATGTATAAGGTTGTCCCCGGGGGGTGGATCACTGTTGAAGAAAACGCAAGAAGTCAAGGAAGGAATGCAAGTGGTGTGGGAGCTTTATTTGGGGCCCGAGGGGGAGGGTTTGAAGAGATATTGTTGTTAATGGGTGGTGGGGGGTAGTTTGTTGGTGAGGATGTGAAGTGGACGGATGATGACGCGATAGTTGTTGGCGTGGATGGGTAACGTACGGGGATGATGTTGGCTGCGTCATGCACGTCAACTGCACCGATAAACGTGGTGATGCTGCAAGTTCGCTTCATTTAAGGCCAGTGATGTCCCGCGGTGTAAACCCGCGAGGTATTGCGGCTACATCTGATCTTGTCTTGCGGAGCGTCGGTTGGCCTCGGCTATTAGTGTCGTATGCCACGTTTCTCGCGTGCATGATCACCCCTGCATAAATTTAATCAGCCGTGAAAAAGGGTCTCGCTTATCTGCCACGTTGCTCGCCAGCGCTAGCGTTGCAAGATTTCGCTTATCGACCAAATTAACGTGCCTGATGTACAGTACCTGCATCATCCCTGCACATTGCGTGCAGGTAATATGCAGGGATGAGGTTGGTTTGGCAGATAAGCGAGATCATGCGCTGTGACGGATAAGCTGCTGACGTGACGAGTCATGTTTGCAACCTGCATGAAACCGATAACCGAGACAACTGATCAACAACCGACTCGTTATTAATAGGAAGATACGGATAAGATTAGATGTTACAAGGTGCACTCACCGATTTGCACTACTGACTGGCACATGCACTGTGTACAACCGAACTGATAACTAGATTTTGAAGCAGACATTTATAATTTCAACCATTCTCATTCATACAGCCAGCGGAGGGTGAGTGTAGCCGTACATCGTTCACGTATAATATACTCGGTAATGTACCCAGGTTGGAGGAATGACACAGCCAGAAAGCTTCCCTTGAGAACGAACCGTTAAGTATAACTATGGTACTTTAGTAGGATGTAGCTGCTGCATTTGCGTGTTAGCGGCTTCAGAGCTAGAGCACTTATACAAAGGCTGTATGGCCTAGGGCATCCGCCCTCGTTGATTGACAAAGTATATATCATATACATCAGTCTTATCCTAATAGCTTCTCTAGACGTCTCATCACTTTGACAAATAATGAACCACGTTATTAATGAGGGTTTAAACTGTGTCTGTGTATTCCCGAACTATGAAGATAACCTCGTCTCCACTTCCAGATCAAAATAACTCCACTCTGAGCCCCGACCCTCCGGAAACTTTAGCCTTGATGTTAATACCTTTCCAGGTTAGTGAGCTTAAGTGATCGGATGGGTGATTTTGAAATTGTGAAGGTGGGGGCGAGCGTTGGGGTAACTAGGCGGATGTTAGTCTCGTGATGAGACTGGATTTGAGAAAAGGAAGTATTTATAAAAGTATGAGGGGATGGAAATGTGGCCAAGTAATTATCGTATATTGAAAGACCCAGCGCAAATAAAAATGTTACAAATCTGGACAGATCTGGCCGGGCAGTGGAAAAGTTGCCCGTAGCATATACTGGTTAGATGGGGTCAAAAAGCCTGGATATTTGCGGATTGCTGTACGATCTGTCTTGGTGAAGACTTCTGCGAGCATCTTACGGTTACCAAGGAGATGTGGGCATTCATACATACGGTGGCCGTGGGCTGTAGCCAGACCAGATGGGCGTGACTACCGTACGTGCAGTTGCAACACAGCTACCAAATTCTTGGATAAAATAATTGTTGGTCCTCGTATCTTCGTGATTATGTACATAATGGTCAACTATGTTGAAATGTTGTTAGTTAGTCCACACGTAAAGCACAGCATAGTGGTCTGTTGTATTAGTCATTCCTCACTCAGAATAGTTCAGTTTACACGGCCTTTTTATTTCAAATTAATCCAGAGACCGAAAAGAGCAGTAACCAAACCGAACGACTGGAGAAATAATTTGGCGAAATCCCCCACGTTGAGCGGCTGAAGTTAGTATTTGAGGATAACATCTTGAGTAATTGAGGCTAATAAAAATTATTGAGATTACGGCTGGCATAACCTATGCTAAGTTGGTATAGTTTCAAGTTAGTCAAGAAGTGAATGTGCGAAGATGAGAATCCTGCAGGGTTTGCTCTTACATAGCTAGACGCTCGATTTCTAAACCTCAGGGAATATGTAGCTTATCACCTGTACGTACCGAAAAACGCAGCGTCTGGTACTAATAATACAAAGTTAGTTAGGGTGGTTTTTTTGGTTCTCTAATAATATGCCCAGCCTTATTCAGATGTACGTCCTTCCAAGCCCAAAACTTCTTGTTCCATGGGGCTATGCATGCATACAAATTTATCGAGCCAGGGTTTAGTAGCGACGAGATTGAAAAAGTCTGATGTAATATCTTTGCTTTAGGAAAAAAATGTTTTAGATAACGAAGAGAACATAAGATGTTTAATTTGCACCATACATCAAGGAGCAGTACACGAGTAACCGGGAATGATATACTCTATGAAGAAGAGAACATCCATTATCTTAGTCCAGGTGACTATGGTATGGGGCGATCTCCGCTGGCCCAATCCCAATTACAGTGCGGTGATTGGCCCTTGAACATGATGAGATCAATTAAGCACAAACAAAGAGGTTGAATTTTTTATCTTACAAAAGCTATTTAAGGGAAAACCTATGCCTTTATATAGACGAAGAAAGTCTAGAGGTTCCGCAGAGATCTGAAAATGGAGGGCGGCAGAGTCGGGTGGCGAGTGAGAATTTTTGAATGATTCTACAAATGATTTAGTGCGGGGCTGGCACTATGGCGCAGTGGTATCGCTCCTGAAAGTATAGGCGGGGTATACGGTCACAATGCTATGGGTTCGAACCCCAGTGCCAGCCCCCCAGTGTGAAGGGGACAAAGGGTAGTGGGTGCGGAACTCCGCAATTTAACCGGCTTGCCCGGAGGCAGAGGGGATATGGGGCTCTGTCATACTCTAATTAGAGTGCATACAGTATGAATAAACAACAACAATGACTTAGTGCATTAGCAACTACTCTCAAGTCTTTCTAATAGCTTCGATGGCCTTCTAGCAAATTGTAGGCCTTTCAGACTAGATCTTAAGTCAATAGAACCGCAGCTTCATCTTCGTTCCGGGTCTATTTTCTAATCGTTGCAACTACTACGCAAACTTCATTCGCAGCATATAGTTGAGGCATTGGGTACATATGTACTTAACTAGTATTAGTAATATCTCATGGTGAGTCTTTGTTATAATTGGTTTGGCTACGGGTAGTCTGGTTATTTTCGAGTGGCTTATCATTGGAGCAATAAATCCCTTGACCTCAGTATTCAACACCCGTTAGCATCAAGTTAGTGCTTTATCGAAAAAGCGTATTTATTCATGGTGAGCTTAGGGAAACACTGTTCTAACCAATGATTTTTAACCGGTAGAGTATGGATAACTAGACGTTGTCCAAATATTAAATAGCTGAATTATGAAGTCATTGTTTCTTTGTAAATGTCGTGGTTGAATGCATAATTCCTGTTTTGAGCTATGAGTAGTGGTTTGTGGGACTTCATATCTGCAGTGTTGCGAATATGGAGGGGACAACCTTGTGCGTGTATAGACATAAGGTAAAGAGAGAAGAGAAGGAGACTCGAGATATATATATGTCAAATGCGTCCCTTATTAGCCCCGCTTGCAGTCAGCTCTTACAAGTCCCTGTACATATGTAACATGTAGTCTCGAGTGTGTTGTGACGAACCTGTCGAGACGATTGATTGAGTCGAAGTCTATGATGACACGTAGCCTATATAGTAGCCGCCAGCCCTAACCCAAAGCCACGTGATGATGTACTCTACAAAGTCTCGGTCTAACACTCCTCCAGGGCGTTATCACGTCCGTAAAAACTAATTGAAAAAACAGACAGAAAAGAGATAGAAACAAAGTGCCAAACCGTGCCGTGCCCCCAAGCTCTTACCAAGTGATAAACCATGCTGGTGCTCCTCCAAAATGCCATACCCGGAGCTCCTCCCAAAAATTCATCCGTTGAAGGTGCCAACTGTAGACTCGTGCTTGAACTCGGTGTGGGATTGTGCTGTTGGCTTCTGCTCTCTTTTATTCCAGTTAATCGTCTTGGAGTGAGGTTTTATGATGCTGGCGATACTATGCCTCTCTGCAAACACACGGTTCTAGCTGCGCAACTACTGAAGTATGCATCGCTGTTAACCTTTGGAGCTTGGTGAACTCTAGTGTATTCGCCTAATTGAGGATACACTAACTAAAATGATTGCACTATCGTGGTTCGTTGCCGTGCGGATGTTGCTTCCCTTTCTTGGCCAACTTTACTAGCAGTTTAGTGGTCTTCACCCACTAAGACTTGAGGTATTATTGTTGTGACCCTTTCTTGGTATAGTAGTGGGCAGGGCGGTTCCACGAATGGGATAAATAAAAATATGCAATAAATTATTTAAAAATAGCATGCTTATAAACAAATGCATACTACTGATAGATCTATTCAAAACAGTTGGCATCTACATCCCGTTCCGATCCATACGCCAAATTTTCCCGTTGGCCAACCGGTCACCCCATACATCAAAGAGTTGACCACTTGTCCAATCGGTCGACTTGTTGGGCAATGGGAAAATTTGGTGCACCAGTCAACCCATTGCCAAAGCAGCTGACCGTGCATCAAGAGGGTGCACCAGTCAACTCACTGACTAAGAAGTCGACCAATTGACAAAGTTATGAAATCTTGCTAGACTATTACACCTCTTCCATTCGCTAATGATCATTTACTTATTCCTCCTGACTTTGAGACACGATCTACCAATACAATTTCAGTATGAGTTGTAAATGGTGATAGGCTTCCAGTCATGCGCATCTACATGGCATAAGAGTCAACTATGAATTTGGTATGTCATGCAGCGGTAGATGCAGAAGCAGCAGCGGCAGAACTGGTAGTGGAAGCACACTCAGAGGTAATAGCTGAAATTGTAGCTATAGGATAATTACAGTGGTGAGAAACTGCAATAATGATTGATAGTTGAGAGAAAATGTTGGGACTTGAAGCGGACCATTATGGGGATACCGTGATTCCAACCTCCTACTTAGCACCTCGGTTAGTTAGTGTACAGGTCGACCTATTCACTAAGAAGACAATTTGGTGTATGGATCGACTTGTTGGCCTACCGGAAGCTTGGAGTATAAGTCAAAACATATCTCCTTTACATGTCTGCTAGCTTCTCTTCGCTGCTATACAAATGAATAAAAAACTGGCTTTGCTTCGCTACCACTTTCATTTGACATGAAGAGCTTTGTACAGCGGAATATTATTGGCTTTGCTGGTTTTGCTGACTTCATCTGTAATTATTTTACTCAGATAACTTTACTAGCAATTAAATTACTGGCTCTCAATAGTCCTCTGAGTGGTGTAAATTTAATTTGCATATTTCATGGGTCCATGAATGGTGATAGAGTGTGCTAGTCCATTCACGGAGGCGGTTCCTCCGCGGAGTCCATAGTCAGTTCATTCAGGCCCACCTTCCATGAACAAACCGTCTATTCACGGAGTCCGTACCCCACCTCTGTGAACTGACTAGTTCATTTGGTGAGTTAGTCGAAAATTAAAACAAAAAGGGTCGCCATCGAGAACTTACTCTCTGGGAAGCTGCTCATCTTCAGTCCGCTGCGGAGCTCATCCAAGTACATTGTAGAAGGCAACTGCACGACTGTTTGTTGCAAGCGTTTCAAAGTAAAAGCTGAGTGCACACTTCATTGCCATGGCCGAGATGGTGGTGCGCAGTGCATAAATACTGGACCTTCTGCTGGGCCACCCGGTACTTTCAATCTCGAACGAAACACAAGATCAGCTCCACCGTAGTCAAGTAACAATCTAACACGCCATCGAGCCAATACACAAAGAGATGCTTGAGTGGATACTGATCTCACATCTGCGGAGGATACTGCCAATGAGAGCAGTGATTTGACAGACCTGAATACTGAAGATGAGGAGGTCCTCGAGGAGCAAGGGGTCACTGGGGAGGAAGAGGAAGAGGAAGAGGTGTCGACTAGGTATTTGGCCCGGTAGCTTCCTTAGTCTTCGATACTGGTGGACTCCGGCATGAGGCCAGTGGCTTGCCGCCCCCATTGACTGTGCCTGCCCTCACCAGCCTCGTATGCCCCCACCAGCCTCGCCTGCCCCCATCGGCCTTGCGTGCCCCCATGCTGAGCTGGAGGCCTAGCTTCGGCACTGATGCTCGGCTTCCGGCTCCGGCTCTGGCAGTCGGCATGTAGCTTTTCTTTCTCTCTTTCGTATATAAGATCATAGCTTTCCCTCTCTTTGGATTGACAGTCAATTCATAATCTTCTCCTCTTCTCCATCATCTTCTCATATCAATAAGAGGGGGAGGGCAATGAGGAGGAGGGCAACGAGGAGGGAAATGAGGAAAATGAGGCGGTTTCAAACGACTACATGGAGCACAGTGTAATTGAAGTTGCATCAGGACGTGCAAGAGGCATCCGATTGTAGGGATCACGATGATATATAGATTATTTATAATTTTTCATTGTCTACGTGAAGGAACTAGTCAGTTCATGGAGGTGGGGTACGGACTCCGTGAATGGACGGTTCGTTCACGGAAGGTGGGCCTCTGTGAACTGACTAGGTACTCTGCGGAGGAACCGCCTCCGTGAATGGACTAGAACATAGAGTACCATTCGTGGAACCACCTGTTCATGGATGGTGCTACTCGTTTATGAATAGTGCTATTTCATGCGTATGAACAGCCGCAGTTCAGAACATAAGTCTATAACTCCACTGAACAATACAACAATAGAAACCTAAATTCACAGGCTTGTCCTCCAATACCAAATTATATTTCATTACCCATTGACTAAAACTCTAGTCCACTAATGTCTCATATATCTTCCTACATGATTGTAGTAACAAGTAATTTTCATCTCTATCAATGCCACTATAACCTCTGCTATCTTTACGAATGGTATAACTAATCCTCGAAAACTTTAATAATATCGAAATGGTAGGTATTAGTAGAAATGTTTGCGTTTAATTTGTTCATGGGATGGTCATGGCAACCGACCCTCAGCTCATGAAACGACCCCTACAAATAGGTACTCCGTGTTATTTACGATGTTGAGGATGTCTACCTTTTCAGGGATGTTAATATAGAGTACTAGCATCGGTGGCGGCTTTGCCGCCCCCAGGATTCGAAATGATGAGCATGGTGGGCTTGTTACAATATCAGGCAGATCACCGAGACATCTGCTATGTCCACCACCGTGTCTCTTGATTTGGTGCTGCTGTGTTTCTGCCACTGTGCATCTGCCGCTGGATATCCGCTGTTATGTATCTGCCACTGTTTATCTGCCACTGTATCTACTGTGTGGTAAATCCACTACTGTATCTGCTGCTGTTGATCTACTACTGTGCATCCACTGCTGTGTATCTGCCACCGTGTATCCAGTATTGTGTCTATCGTGCTGTGTATCTTTAACAACTCTGGTATATCTACTGCTGTGAATATGTATCGTGACCTGGTACTGTATATCTGGCTGTATATCTATCACTGTATATATATCTGCCATGGTGTATCTGCCACTGTGTCTACTGTATTGTATATCTGCTGCTGTATCTGCCACTGTTTAGCTGCCACTGTATCTAGTATGTTGTATATTGGCAACTGAATCTACTACTGTATATCAACCACTGTATCTGCGGTATTGTATAGGTACTACTGTATCTGCCACTATACATCCACCGCTGTATATGTACCTCTGTGTATCCAACATTTTGTATGTGCCACTGTGTATCTGCTGTAGTATATCTCCAACTGTATTTCCTGAATTATATATCTGCCATTGTTTTTGCCATTGTATATCGACTGCTGTGTATCTGCCCTGGTGTGTCTGCCTCTGAAAATATATATCTTGATCTGATACCGTATATCTGGTACTGTATCCACCTGCTGTATAACTGCCACTGAATCTATATCTGCAACTGTATATCCTCCACTATATGGATGTATTATTGAGAGTAATCAAGTACAATGAGAGTTTGAATAATCTATAATACAAAATTTATTGTCTACCGAACAATCCAATAGTAGAATCCATGTCTCGATATTTCTAAGAAATTTGATGTTTACAGAAGATGGTAGAGTCAAAGTGATAGTGGGAAATGGCAGGTAGCAAGTTAAAGTTTGTGAATGAGTATATAGTACGCCTTTGGTGTTACAGGTATAGTTATCATGGGATCATACTGGATCGCTCTCGAATCCCACTATGGATATTCAATGCGGAATGACAAATCATGACTCGGATTTCCGTATTGCATCTACCTTCCCAATGTTGTACGGTGTCCGGTGTCCTGAATCTCTCCATTGACCTAAACTCACTGACTCTCTCGCTAAGTCTAATTGACACGTACACAAGAACTAAAGTGCATGCGGCTCCGCCGCGCTCAACCCTAAACCAACCCACGTGATGACCGCACTCAAACCCGTACCTACACCCAATTAGTTCACCAATTAGTCATATCTCCATTACCCGACCTTGGTGTCAATAAATCAACAACAGTGATTGTGCCAAGCAAAAATAAGATGTGTAGTATCTGTAGATCGGTATTGGTTGTAGGATCTCTATTGTGAATGGTTACTCCATCTCGGCAGGAAACCTTATTCCTTGTTGCCATACAAACTACTATTAACATATACCCAATGGTTCATTCCTGATGAGATGAGCCGTCATCAATATAAAACTACTATGTTATATCGAGATATGCAGAGACACATAGAAGATAAATCAATATCCAAAAATCAATGTTGCACAGTCCTGTTGACCGATTGGACTTTTACAAATTCACTCTGAATTTGACTACACCTTCTTGCTAAGGGCGAATTGGACTTGGGATTCATATGTCCTGAGTCGTGCACGATACTCTCCATTCAATATAAGGCAAAGCAGCTCTGTTGCTGATTGCTGTATATCTGGCTCCAATAATGCATACTCAAAAAAAGGGATCAGTCATTTGCTGCATTGATTAAACCGTTATGTACCCCGTGGATATATCAGAGGGCAATCTCACTGGCTTTTGATGCGATCAACCTATTTGTTGATAATTGGCTTCGGATTAGCTCGTATCTATACAAGGTGTCGCCAATGGCAATTGGGTCGCAATATGACCTCATTACCGTGCTGATGTAGTCAACACACCTGGGAGTTAGAATTTGATCATCAATGGCAGAAGGCAAGAATAATGAGGCAATTACGTATGTGAACTCTGAAACAGGCTTGGACAGTCTTAGGATTGTTAAAAATGCAAATCGTCCGATATATCTCAGGGATACCGACAGGGACAAAAGACATTAGTAATCTACTATGGAACATACAATTTACATTAAGATGTATCGACGGATAGCAATTGACCTTCTCGACCTGGTGGTTAAGCTTTAACTTTATTTCCGTGAATTGTCATTTAGTTCTATATCAAAGTCACTGAGGATACTTCTCTATTGAAGTCCAGAGTGGTACGTTCATTCTGCAGTTCAATATCATGGATTCATTAATCACTCTTTATACTGGGTTATCCTTAGTACCTTTGTCGAAGCAAGTTGATAACTAGGACGGGAGCACATCGTTACTTTAGAGTCAGAAGGAAGTCCAAGACAAACCTGATAGCGAGGTAGTCCAGAGGATACTTTCACTAGGATACTCTTTAGTCGGCACTACTTCTTCTGCTGAGGCGAAACTACTTTGCTGTTTCTAATCAGACAGGGTAATACTTGGAGTCGTTGCACTCGAGGAGAGTCAGTCCTGGGGTATCAGTGCCGGTTGCAGGGACAATACTCTTGTGTCCGAAGGGAGTCTGAGGATCTGCACGATAGGGTGTTGGGTCAGAGGATCTCCTGAGTTGGATCCTCCTGAGTCATGCACATCAGTATACTGATTGCTCAAGACGATAAACTTTGTTCGATAGTATCTATCGAGAGCAGACAACGGAACAGTTACCTTGTTATCCTTGGGTGGGAATCCTTATATGCATTCTGAGTGAAACTTGGTCATTCTTCTCTTTATCAGTCTGGGAGTCATTACGGGCTTTTATTGATTAGGACTTAGGGTGGATCTCCTGGTGTTACAGTTTAAACAAATAACTCAGTGTATTAGCAAGCACTCTCCAAACCTTTCTAGCTGCTTACATGGCATTCTAAAAGCTGGTACATCTTTGGGATAGGTCTTTGCAATAAATTCAAAGTTAACATGTTCATATCTGCCACTCTACCCCCCACTGTATCTGCCACAACCATACAGGCCACTGGGCATGTTCACCCAATCAATGAGAATTGTTCATGTAGCCGAACCCAGTGTAAAACTATTCGCCAAGATACAGTGGTGGCTTCACTGCACTTATGAGGCTCCCAGATTGACCTTCAGCACAGCCAATGCAGAGTTGCCATTTTTAGCAGCTTCAATGCTTCAGATGTATACGGCTCAAACTTACTTCTAGAATGCAAAATATGTTAGATCAGCTCTTGGCCAGCTTCCAGCAAGCATATCTCTCCAAGCCTGGGTAAGTCTTAATCATTGCTGTAGCCAGAGCAAGCATATTGGCAACTGGGAAGTTGAAACAATTCAAGTTCATTTAAGTCTATGAGTTTTGCTCTGATCACAAAGTGTTCTATACATGAACTATGCACAAACAGATCCTCTTTCACTTCCTGGTCTCCAATATACTATATCACTAATATTCATAGTGCAACAGTATATAAATGCTCCAAAATACTGTAGATTATCAAATTTGGACTCGATATATGAGATATCATCAATCTAATACTGGGAGGTGAGAGGACATAGTTATCCACATATTTTGTATAGGACACTTTGTAATCAGAGTCAAACTTGTAGAATTAAAAAAGCAGGTCATTTGGGATCTGAGTTTAAGTGGTAGGTACTTGCCACAATCCGCCACTCAGCCACAGAATTATGACCAATCAGAATCGAAAAAGACACATGTCGTGTCCTTATATGTATAATAATTGCGCGCTTCTACTTAGCCTTAGATTCAATCTAGTTTCGATGGGAGCAGGTATTAAATGTTTCCGATATCCAACCACTCTAGCCGAGTGGAATGTTACACTAAGAAGTGAGCATTACCGGCAGTGAATTTTTTGAAGGGGCGAGACGAGAGCAATGTAACAAAAGCTACTGAGCTGCTCGCCCGTAAATTGGAGTAGTAGCCCTTTAATCACCGCAAGACTTACTTATGGAACACCAGTCACACCAGTCCACAGATAGATGGGAATACATCAGCGCTGTGGCCTGATGTAAACCTAATAGAGTCAGAATTCCGAGAGCTCTCGGCGACATGCGTTGGCAGGCAGAACTGCATGTCAATCCTAACGTATTAATACATTGAATGGTAAGATAATGCATCGCAAATGTCGTAAATTGATAAACTGTCGGCAAAACTGTCGGAAACTACATATGTGTGGTAGTACAAGAGTAATGGGTACTCATCGCCGAGGTGTCGATAAGCAAGAACAAAATCTAATGGCTCACTTGCATACAAGATTAGATTCCAGGCCAGAAGCCGATGTATGTGATGCTTGTCGGAAAATGTTTTAATTTAACGACTGTTGATTGATAAATAGGGATCAGTATCTTATGAATTCTCACGAATATACAACTCTACTAAGACTAAGATTACTGTAAATACGATGGCTCAAATTGAATTCTTGTCTTTCCGTTTGAATTGTCTATACAAGTTGTGATGGAACGAGTGCACAACTATGTCTGATCGGCGGCTTCGAGATCCTAGTACATACTGTTACTCTGGATGCTTGAATGACTTCTTAATTGACTTCTTGAATGACTAACAGATCTCTCGAGAGAGCATAAGGCCCGTATATGTATAATCTCATATATGCGTACGCGTATACACTATCTGACATGAGACGCATCATCCTGATCCTGATGGAAGCTATGCATATCCTCCTACATGCCTTCATTCTCATACAAGCCATCGGACGGTGGCTGAGACTCACGATGCAGGTACACATGTAACACATACACTTCCAGTCTAGCCCCCGGAATAGACATATTCATTGATTGTAACCTATACGAGTTATTGAACCAGGACCCGGTTTATGAGATTCCTTTGTCCACCCCCCTGTTTCCCTATCTTTTGTTTCTATAGCTGTATGATCACTTGATGAGTTACAGCGCATTAACAGTTATCTACCACTCGGTAGTCTCCGCTACTGCCTGAGAAAGGGGTGTTCTTCTCTTATAAATCGAAAGTGCACCGGCAGAAAAAGCATGCGGCTATGCACATACGTAGATTTCTGCAGCCGTGAAGGCTAGGTTAACGGGACATGACAACATCAACTAGCCGCCTATAATATCATGGTACCATTAGTATCAGTCCAGTCACATGCCTTTCGATACAATAGACTTTGATAGCCGTAGTTTGTCCCTTCCATTCTCTCTATGGATAAAATAAGGCAAACTGTTTCCATGAACGAGGATACCCCATCCACACAGTTTTCTGATCCCCGGAGATAGCTCGCTTCTCGAAAAATGCGGCGCGATGTATAGCCGTATAACACCCATTGCGGTGGATAATGTTAATTGTTTATTGATGTAGTGAATTACCGCGCTTGGTGCGGCGTCTCGATGCATATGGCGTCGAAACTACCTATTAAGACAGCAGAAGCAATGATAACCTGTGATACACGTCCTCAGATGCCATGACCGTACATTGTAACGCCTTCAGTTACGGACTTGACTCACCGCCGTGAGACGGCTATCCACTTCAACCACCAGACCAGAAAAATTTAAATATAACTATTCCGCTTGGCGATTTCCTAGTCTGTCATACGGCTTTTTTTTCGCTGGCGCTAGTCCGAAAAAAAAGCCGTACAACAGACTAACGATTTGCGTCCACCCACGCAAAACAATTTGCAGACATACGTACACTTGCGGATAAAATAAATCCCCGCGTGTGCACTTATCCAACATTAACTTCTGCACAAGGATGCCTTGTAAACAAATATACAGATTTTATACCTATCACATTTGCCGATATCGCAGCATCAAATTCATTTACTTATAAGCCAGCTTTCCTCAAGATTAGGCCAACAAACCTTGTCATCCAAACGCTCTCTGTCCACCCCGAATCGATGTCAAATTCCCTCCTCCTCTTCTTGAGTCTCATCAATATGGTGCCGTTAATCAATAGTCTGGGCACTCACCTCACCCCCGCTGGCCTTTCAGAGGAGCTCGCAACTGTAAACAACTCCTCAATTCTGCACGATGTACACCCTTATCCCGATAGTGTCTTCGTCCCCGTCTCCTACTGCTACGAAAAATTCGGCAACGACTTCACTCCCTACCCAGCCAGGGAAGCATTTCAAGGCATCACAGGGTGGATCGTCCCACTACTTGTATTAGTAGGTAATATGTATATGCCACACTTTGCCACCACCAGCCTTACTGTTTTCCACTTCTTTGCTGTAACGGGACATCTCCTCGCAGATCCGATCGATAGTATTTACTCGCTTGGTATTAAGCTGCGGATGAGGAGGATGATATACTACACTATATGCACCATTCGTCAGGCCGATCCCGCACTCGAGCAAACAATAGATGATGAAGTGGTTGGTCAGCTGAGGACTATCCTCTTCGCCTTACACGACTACCTTGGGACCGATCCCGTACACCCTTCGACGATAGCAACACTTATCCAGGGATGGAATAACGACCCCATCGCCGTCTGCAGAGCAGCAGACCGTTTAAAGGACCTCCGCGTCAAAAACACTCGCCGAGTAGTCGTCGCAATCGCAGTCTACATCGCCTCCCTGGTAACAGCCTGGGAGCGGACGAAGAACGATCCACCGCTATACTTCCTTCACACCATTGCTCTTCGAGAACTCTACTACTGGCTGCTTCCAGCCATCGTACTGTCCTGTATGGCAGGAGGATTCGCAACCGATAAAACCGTGAAGTGGGTGTTGGAAGATAACGACCTGGCGCTGACTTTAGGCCTTAGAGATCAGAAGTTTCAACCGTGGAATGGAGGCACTTACTCGTTTGCTGTGGATAGGTCTATGGATTTGCCGAAATTTTGGTTGTTGGTGCTGGCGTTTTCAGTGTTCGAAAGGGGCCGGGCCGGGCCGGCCCTGACGTCTTTAGGCCCGGCCTGCGGGCTTCATATCAAGCCTGGCCGGCCGCCCTTAGCGCGGGCTTTTCAGGAGAGAAGCCTGGACGGCCCGGTAGCCCTTGCAGGCCGAGTGATTGGCTGTGGTTCACGCCCGCGGGTGGCACACACACATTGAAAATGTCATAGAGCCATGGTATCATTACTGGCTATGCCATAAATTAGAGACATCAAACACACACTAAAGGAGAATACATGGACAGGAAGGATTGACAGATAAGGGCCTAGGGCCGAAGTAATCAGCTATGGGGTAGTGGGGATCATGACCATCCCAAGAAGACAAAGTATACCTCACAATCTTGACCTCATAGTCTTGTTTTACAACTTCTCTGGCTGTCTTTCCAATGCCCGAAGCATCTCCTCCAGCTTCCTGACCTCATTTGACTCCACAATGCCAGCTTTTCCCCAAGACTTCATACATTCAACTGCACAAATCACATCATCCCCCAAGTGATTTCGGCGATCTGAGATAAGCAGCTTCGAACTACTGAATACCCTTTCAACCTCAGCGGACATGGCAGGTATAGAATGAATGGAGAGTGCCATCCTAGCAATCTGGGACCAGCGAGGGGTTTTCAGGCGAGCCTGCCAGAAGGCAATGAGATCTGGAATCTCATCTTCAGCTGGTGAGTCTAGAAACTGGAAGAAAGCCCATACAGCCTGCGGGCTTTGACAAAGCCCCCGGCCGCCTCAAAGCCTGCCTGAAAGCCCTCGGGCTGGCCGGGCCCGTTTCGAACACTGGGCATTTTTGGCGGTTGGCTTTGCGTGGGCAAGTGCGTTCGCGATGAGCTGGATCTCGCCGACGAAAGGACTAGAATGTAGGGGGATACTACAATTGACGTACTTGGGGACGTGGGTTATCAACTGTGGCGTGAATTGGGGGCTATATGCGGTGATGAAATGGATAATGGGCTGGAATGAAGGAAGGTTGAGGCGATGGAAATTATCTTGGTTGGTGGGCAGTACAGAGGATCGGCTGAGACGGTGGTGGATATGTGTCATGAGCAAGGACATATTTTTGGGAGCAGCTATGCTGGGAATACTACTTGGGGCTTTCAAAGGTGAGTTATTGATAAATTGCTAATTACTGCTGACGGATCAACTAGGTTGGTTCAACAGATGTTATTGCTACGGTGATATGCCAGGGTTGAAAGGTGACGCTGTTGTGGATCTTAATATGAAGGAGTGGGTCAAGCATCTGGCGCAGCTGATATGTCCGTTGATGATCCTACTCACACTGGCTTTACAAGCGCTGGTACTAGTTGCCATGTTGCTCTTCATTCGCTACTTTAGACCGAGCTTGGGGATCTGTCCTGCTTCACACCAGAGCAGCGGCGATGATCAACTTCATGGCGGCTTCAGTGGGGTATCCTTCTTAGAAATATGGCTCACAGGGAGGCCCGATTGCTACTGGCAGGGGATGATAGAGGCAGTACAAGCGGGGCTAGCGATAGCCAGCCATTGTTAGAAAGCAGTGACCCCGAGCAGCAAAGAACGTGTAACCAGCGGACATCATCGGGGAGGGGAGTTGGGCATTGTCATACACTAGATAGAGTGAATACAGTATGATTAAAACAAGTACAAAAAGCGGATATCATCGGTATCCATACGTGATCCTCACCGAGGCGGCAATTTGACCACCTAATAGCGTTTGGGTGTACCTGTACAGGCGGCGATAACTCAAGCCGCTCCCGAATTGTGTTGATTATCTTATAAGTTAGACAGGACTCCAGGAATCTGTGAAGACATGATTCTCCGGTCTTCGCATTCTCTTACCGAACAAATTTAGCAATCCCTAACATCGATGTTATGGAGACGTATTTATCACTGACGACAACTGAATGTTACTTATAAAAGCAATGATGACATCGGTGTTAGAACACGAGAGTTACCATGTCCCGCTATGACCGTATGGATCTCAACCGTCTATCCTAGGCTGCACTCTCTCTGGTTCAATCTCAATCTACCATAAGGTGGCTTCAGGGCTAGGGTTCTGCTAATATCCCCCGTAGCTTTTACTAATACAGTCTCAGTTGCCGTCTTTAACCACATTAACCTCTCCGACTGGCTAGAACTACCGAATTCGACACTCATCACAATCACTGTAAATGATATACCTGGCTTTGTGAAAAACAAGAGGCCATGAGTGGACTGGTTACACACCGAGAAAGTACATCTAGGAGGTAAAAGGGCGGGAGTAAGGCATTGAAGAAGGTAGAGGAGTCGGGGCTGGTGAGATTGATTGTAGGGTAGTAGTGGCTAATGGGGAAGAATGTGCGGTTATGTGATGTGGAATATATTTGTACAGTTAGCTAGGAACGTGGCTATTTCCGTGAGCGGACTCTGAGCACTCTTCCAGCCTTGGTAAAATAAACTTAGCCTACGCCAATATCATCCCACGATTAATGACATATCCAGCCCGAATACCCTGAACTCCCAAATACATTTATGCACCTAATTGTCTTTCGTAAATACGAACTGCTGTTACCCATGTGGTGAATGGTTGTATCTATGCTAGCAACATAGCTGAATAAGACAGGAAGCGGGAGAGTACATGTGTACCATGCCGATTTCCAGACAATGCAACACCTCTTTGAGTAAAAACAAGGGAATTAAAACAGGAATTGAGAGAATGCATGTGTACCATGCCGATTTTCAGACAGTGTAGCACCTCTTTGAGTCAAAAACAAGGGAATCAAACAGGAAGGCAGTATGTGCGCACAGTGTTCCGAAGCGGCCAAGCCGGCCAGATACAGGCCACCCTAACTAAGGCCGCAATTGACCTGGGCCGGCTTAGTCCATCCCCCATAAAACCTGGGTCGGTCTGCTGATATCTGCAAACGTTCCAAGACCATACTTTGGCCTGCAGTCACCTGTAAGATATGTGTATATGTATCATGTCAATCGTCAGTTTTTCTCGTTTATCTGAAAATATACGGTAACACCTTTATTTTGGACCTAATAATATGAGCGGGTACACTGTAAATAAACTTTAGTCATCCATTTTACAAATGTCACACGTGGTCAGCCGGGATTCTAACCCCTGCATCACTGGCCGCCAGATATCTGCAGACCCGTCAGGTCAAGTCTGGCAGATCTGCGGCCGGCCTGGGTCAAGAATTTTGTGGCCGGCCTTGGCATAATTCGGCCTAAATCATGCTCTGATCTAGCCAGACAGGCCACTTCAGAAAACTGTGCGTACCTCGAACCTAGAAGATTAGTTACTCGACCCTATCCCCTGGATCGTAACGGTTTCCGGCCCATACGGGGTGCCCGCGCAACCACCTCACCACACATCCAAACATGGTCATTAGAAGCTGTCCTTTTTATCATATCTTCTTTAGTAGCAAATAAAACTTTCTGTCAAAGTGAATTGTAAATTATATGTGATGTGACTTTGTAAGTCTTACTGCCCCACCAAAATTTGCTCTCTGAACTGGCAACCCACCCCATGTCCATGTACCACTATCACCTTTCTCCTTGACAGGGGACTGAATTCCACAAAATGATGCCTTTCACTATTGAGACACCACAGTCACTTGCATTTTGCACTTGCTTAGCAAAGCTTGGGTGGAGATTTGGTATTTCTGGCTGGGCATTCTTGCTGGCAAAGCCACCATCACAGCTACTTTCGCATCTCAAGGTGTACTGAAAATTGCCTGCGACTCCAGCTCTGGCTGAGGTGTACAGATATGCCCTCTTTGATATTTGACAAAGTGGGTTTTAGCCTTGTTCACTATGAGGGCTGTGCAATGGGTATTGGTATCCCCCCTCTGAGCCTCAACTCTCAGGCACATTGCAGATGGAATTCCTTGTGTGTAATAATATTGGGACTTTAGAGCATGTCCTTAGCACTATGCATGAAGGATATTTTGGGGTGTTATGGGCATAGTTATCCATTTTGGCTGTGCAGTGACATTTTCGAGTTTTTGGGCTGATCTTGAGACATCCCTCCCAACAAAAACTGCCCTTTTTATCGGCACCCCATTCCTGTACAGTCCTTAAGTTTTGACAAAATGCTCTCAAGACATGAGAAAGTAAGTTTATAATGCAACCAGGCCACCCCCACAGAGTTGTGGTTGCATCGCTAAATATTTGCAGGTGGGAAGTCGGTGTCAATGCCCAAACGGGCCAGGAATGCCATAGTTACAATCCAGGGGATACCAGCTTGAGCACCATCCAATGGATGAGATCCCCAAAATTATGGTACCATATACTATATGATGCATGTATACCGCCTTAGATTATTTTATCAATGAACATCATAATATTTTCTGTTTGTAGGGAAGGTAACAAAAGACTACTGCCACACAGCTATTGAAACTGCCACAAGTTTATAATAGGTGTCAACGCAAAGGATTTTTCGACATCTAGGTTCGCCATGAACAACTGACTCCTTACGGCTGACAGCAGACCTCTGGGCATGACCTCGAGACATATCTCATGGGAACTGCAATCATTAGTATCACTTTTTGATAGGGTATATGGCATGTTAATGAGGTCTGTCAGTCTGTTTAAGCATGAGTGCAAAAGAGTATCTGATAATGGTGTGGAATTGTCATAAATGCTGGTTCTTTCAGCATCTGAAGGGTTCAAGATCGGGTGTTCGTTATTACACTTTTTACCACAGTCTTCCCATAATACACACCCTGATGTTCCGGTAAACCTTTACGCCAAGATGACTATTCATCAGCAAAATGTAATTCGGTCCGGAAGCTATACGCAAACCTCCCAGACACTCCCGTAGCCCTTGCCAGTGCTTCTAAGTGCTTCCAGATGCTCCCAACCCCCCCTGGAGCTTTGCAAAGTGCTCTCAGACTGTGCAACAGCATTCTCACGTGCTCCTGAAAGCACCTGCAGTGATGGAGGTGCATCCAGGATGCTAGGAGATTGTACAATGAGAATAGTCCAATTTTGGAGCTGCTGAGACCTGTGCAGGTCTGCGGGAGACTTAGTGCTGTATTCTCACACCAGTGGTTCTTAGGGTACCATAACCACAAGGCATTTCATCGATCATATTGGTCTTTGTTACAGTCACAAGATTCGCTACATCATAATATGGCATGTATTACCTAAGTCTCTCTATGTACGTACAAACAGAGATACAGGAATAACGGAGATGGACTCAGCGACAAGCAGTATATATTTCAGAGACCCCGGGGTAGATAGACATCATCTCAATGTACGAAATACACACTCTATCTTTCCCAGCTCTTGGTCTCATGCACTCTTGCCAAGCATTCGTAGATCTGCGCAATTTGTGTAGATCCTCTCACCCTCTTCCTACGCTCCTCGAGCCAGAACCGCTGTTTCTGACGAATTCCCTTCGGGTGCCATGCTAGGTGCGGGAGAGTGTTGATGATCCGCTGTCTGCCTTCCAGCTCCAGCGTTTCACCACACCGTGATCGACTGAACTTAGAGATGCACTCTGAGGCTGTGATCAAGCGAGTTTGGAGATACACTGGCAGGCTGTAATTGAGCGACTTTGGAGCTGCACTTGGAGGCCACGATCGAGCTAGTTTGGAGATGCAATTCAAGGCCGTGATCGAGCGAGTTTGGAGATGCACATGGAGGCCGCGATTGAACGTGTTTGGAGATGCAACCGGAGGCCGCGATTGAGCGAGTTTGGAGATGCACTTGGAGGCCGCGATTGAGCGAGTTTGGACATCCAATTGGAGGTCGTGATCGAGCGACTTTGGAGATTCACCTGGAGGCCGCGATCGCACGAGATGGGAGATGCACTTGCAGGCCATGATCGAGCGAGTTTGGAGATGCACTTGGAGGCCGTGATAGAGTGAGATTGGAGGAGTACTAGGAGGCAGCAGTTTGGGAGGGAGGCGCAACAGGAGCGGAGACTCTATTCATTGGTTAACTCGTAATTGTGCGAATATAGAGAATTGAGTACAACATGGTCTGCCGAGATATGAGAGACTGGCTCGGAACGGGAGTCAGTCAATCTTGGGATGATGCAGTACTCGGTGTATGCTGTGATCGGTGTATGCTCTACTCTGTGTTAACTCTTGATCATGGCATGGAGAGATAGAGTGCGATCACTTTACTTTGTGTTCTTAGGTGATGGTAGAATTGAGGACAAGAAAGAGAGGGTACAGGGGAAATCATGATGAGAAACTGGGACTTAAGAGAATTTCGTGTGTGAGTGAATCGACCATTGCTGATACGGCAGGTACGAGTCCCGATCCGGCGTGTAATTTCACCGATACGAGGTCAGTCCAACCCAATCATGCAAGTTGTACCCGGGATTTCTCATATCCGCTTGTATCCTCGACATCGTTCTCATCTTCATCTCACATCATTCTCTTTCTCGTCCACAACTCCACTATCATCGCAGAACACAATGTTAAGTCATCCCTCTCTATCTCGCCATGTCATGATCATGAGTTGGCACCAAGTATAGCATACACCGAGTACAGCATCCACCCAAGATTGTTTGTCTTCCGTTCATTCTCATGATTACGAGTTGACCCCTGAATGTAGCTTCAGCTTCTGGTGTGCCTCTCCATGAGAGCTCAAAGGTAAAGTCAGCTTGTCACATTCCGACGGTGGCGAGTTAACTAACTGATGAACGGAGTCTCAGCAGCCAGAATGCCGTCCATTGACTGCCTCCCAGTACTTGTCCAAACTTGCTCGATTACGGCCTTCAAGTGCATCTCCAAACTCACTCCATCACGGCCTCCAAGTGCATCTCCAAACTCGCTCGATCGTGGCCTCCAAGTGCATCTCCAAACTCGCTCGATCACGTCCTCCAACTGCAGCTCCAAACTCGCTCGATCATGGCCTCAAAGTGCATCTCCAAAGTCGCTCGATCACAGCCTTCAAGTGTATTTCTAAACTCGCCCGATTATGGCCTTCAAGTTTGCATGATCACGGCCTCCAAGCGCATCTTCAAACTTGCTCAATCACAGCCTCAGAGTATATCTCTGAGTTCCCTCGATCGTCATTTTTAGGCGCACCTCGAATTGCTCTCAAGCACCGCCTGCAGCCAGTCCAGATATACCGGGTGTAGATGGGTAGCTATATATAGATACATAGATACATAGATACATTGATGAGATTACAAACTGAATACATGAGTTTCAAAAATTGTTGAATGATAAGTAGTAGCTATGATTTCCAGGCGCACCGGAAGCGTTCCCAAAGAAGCTGTTTTTCCCAGACTGCATTACTGCAATTCGAAGTGCTCCCAGCGTTGTCGCCGGCGCTCCCAGGTTTGTCGTCAGTGCTCCCTGGCTTGTCACCGGCGCTCCCAGTTACTCTGAAGGCCGGCAGGAATGCCCTGCTAGGGTCTGATACTCTCCTGAAATTGATGCATCTAAGTTTACACTCCACATCCTCTCAGACACTCCTGGAGGCTTCCAGTGACTAAAATACATTTTGCTGATGTTGCAATAGAGATTCTTGTGCTCCATTCCAATGCACATTATCGGAGAAGTATATAATATATATTATAGAATTGCCACGGTTATCAAGATCTCCTAATATGCCTGTCACCGATTTAGATGTCGACCAATAAATACACTAACACTCATCAGAATGCACAGATTGCTCTTGAAGTTCTGACGTTCAGAAAGTCACGCCTGTGCAGAAAAAACAAGTTGGCGGAAAATTGAATTTCACTACTCCCACTGGCACCACTGTTCCCATCCTCTGCCCACACCCATATACTGCCGCCGCTTCATGGATCTCTATGCGCCCACCACACTTTATAGCAGTATTAATGCGGTTTATATGTGTAAGTGTACATATTGTAAAGGTTGGCATGGGGTGTGGTCTGGTGGCAGCAGGCTTGACCCCCACTTAGAGGTAATTAGACGGGGGAGCGATTCCAAGGCTAAGGAGGCGTGTGTTTCATACCAATGGTGACCTTGCATTTCTCTAGTAAAATTCGCAGCCTTATTCAAATGTTCAAGTTCCCAAAACAATAGATGCTGGGGTTAGCTCACAGCCAGGGCTGTGCATGCATATATTTCGACTGAATTGTATAGTAGACCTGTTGACAAATAAATTGACTTGTTAATCAATAATTCAACTTGCTGCTACAGTCAACTTATTTGTAAAGCAAGTTGACATGATTGTAAAGTCATTCTCTTTATAAATAAGTCTACATTGATAGAAAGATGCAACATACGTAAACTGGCCTGCCAAGAAAAATGATTCCACTTAATCTGCTACTCTTACCTGCACTTTGACTAAGATACCTCCGTACATTGAGTATGAAACTTTTCCGTGTATACATGGATAATTTGCCTCATTTGCACATAGATGCGAAGAGTATTCAGCTGTGCTTGAGATTCACCATTGCGTAAATGGGATTCAGCTTTATATGACTAGCTGAGTACGCATATGTGTATACATGGTATATGTAGACTACTGTATATATGAGCAATCAATCTTCCACAACTATTTGGCAGACAGCACAACAATGTTGATATATACAATATGCTCTACATTACCCAGGCCTCTTCTATTTTATTCAAAATACTGAATACAATCAGCTATGTCACTTTCAACTTCAGTGTCCAATTCTACCTTGTGCAGCTCAAACTCACACACATCACCATCTGCCAATGTAGTTGGCAATAACCCACCATCCTCGAATCTGATTGCTTTGAATTCATCGACAGTCTGACAGATAGAGGATTTTCGACTCAAACACATAATGAATTCGATATTATTCTATCCACAGCTAGTCATTCCAACACTGCCCACCCTGATGCTAGAAAGGTTAGATGGGACTGTACTCGGCTTGAATTGTCAGATGAAAAGCCACAGGGTTCGAGTATGTATTTCCATATCCAATAGCAACAGAGTTAATCTATTTACCTGAATATCTCACTAATTATATATGCCATTGGAAAAACAATGGCAGTATAATGAACAATATACTGCATTGAATACATATATGCTGCAGAATAGCCTGTTGTACCATCGCCGAGATTAGGGTTCTAATGTTACTCCTCGAAGAGTAATTCCAGTCAGTGAAACCTTGGATCTAATTGTTCAAGTTCGTCATGAACTTGGACATGATGCAGGGTACAAGCACACCCAAAGGGCAATTCACCAGCGGCACTATGGAATCTCACAATCAGAGGTTTGTGGGCTTGTAGCCAGGTGCCACACCTGTCTTTTTAATCGAAGAAATCAGTCCCAAGGTCCTCTTGAACTGATTATTTCAAATGCAATTCTTGAACAGGTACAAATTGATTCAATTGATATGTGACATGAACCTGATGGTCAATATAAATGGATTCTACATGTGGTTGATCATTTCAGCAAGGATACATGTCTCTTTACCTTAAAGAGTAAACATGCAGTTGAGGTTGCAGATGGAATTGCCACATTATTGTCATTCTTTGAGCCTCCAAAGATAATGCAACGTGATAATGAAAGAGAGTTCAAGGGTGTATTACTGGTTTTACTAAAGGAGTATGGCATTCATGTTGTCAATGGTTGTCCAAGGAATCCATCTACTCAGGGTCTAGTTGAACAAGCAAATGTCACCATTGAAATGAAACTTCGGTGCAGGATGCATGATAACAACAGTGCAGTATGGCATTTATCTTTACCTCGTATTGCACTGGCTATGAATCTTTCAACACACTGTGCCACTGGAAAAGTGCCTTATGAAATAATGTGTGAATGGAAGCCATGATGGGAAGATTCTAAAATACATAAAGAATGTGGTTCTGGAAGCTCTGATCATATTGGGGATGAGGTGATTAATGGCAAAACTGATTCTGATATGGCTTCACCTGATGAGATTGTGACTATTGGAGAGTATATGAATGACTATACATTTGATTTCGATATTCCGAATTCGATAGCTTCATCGTCTGTACAGGCAAATATTAATAATAGTTCAAAAGATCATCCACCTACTCGTACACCATGTCCTGCAATATTATCTACAACTTCAACATTGGTATTGCTTCCAGTTGGACCTGCACCTCCAATTCCACCTCACCCTGCAGTTTGTTTATCATCAAATACTCTACTTCCACATTCGTATTCAGATTTCTCAACTTCTACAATATTATCAACCCCAACTCTTCAACAGCAGCCAATATATTATGTTGCACCAACTCCTCTACCATTATCATTATGCAGATCAAGTTCCCCTCTCTCAACACCTCCGGAGTCTCCAGTACTATCCGAAAATCACCACCCAAGTACAGAAACCGAAACAAATTCAAATCATATTCAATTTACTGAACTGGAAAAGCAAAATCAACAGTGCAATGTAAAGGTTCGAATCCAGATGCAAAAGAAACACAGAAAACAGCACATTCTTTAGCAAGTTGTTCCTGATGATCTCTTTACATTGAAGATACCTCGAGAGGATCATGCAGCTACAGATAATTTGCAAATCTTGTACCGAGTAATTGCTGAACTCATGCTTAATCGATATCAATTGCTTACCAAACATGGTATTTTACAAAATTGTTTTCTAACAAAAGAGTTATAAGGAATCCCTGAACAAGTACAAGAGTCTGTTGATCCACAGATACCTCCATTGGCACATGCTACCACTGGTATTGCAAAGCCGATTTCACTACATGCAGTATTCACAAAAGAGTCCCACAGTACAAGAATTGGTATTCCTTGCAATTGTAAAGACAAGTGCACCGGTCACTGCAGATGCAAGAAGAATAAAGTCCAGTGTTCAGTACATTGTCATTCGGATGAGCATGATTGTGGTAATTTGGCTCCACATAGAACATGTACAGAGTTAGCTCTTGTTGAGCGGCAACATGAGACTGAAGCAGAGAAAAATACCACTGTCAGTACAAGGCCAGTACAAGCTTCTGTACTACAAAGAAAGAGAAGACTCTGTACTAGTGAAAATTCTGCCAGGCAGGTGAGACAGCGAAGAAAGCAGTAGAACTGTCCTGGATGCAGTTACAGCCAAGTTGTAGGCTTAGGCGAATGGATAGAATGATCTGTATGTAAAGTACTTGATATGGATGTTGAAACTATAGAGGGTGGAAATACAAATTTACAATTGGCATTACCTGGGTTTGTTCTCTACTTTACAGTGCAGCCGACTTGTTTGGAAAGTGCAACACTTTGTAGACAAGTTGGCTTGCATGGCAAGCAAGTTGACTTACTCATAAAGTTGCATCATTGATCAATAAGCCGGCTTCTTTGCCAAACAGCTGACTTATTTGTCAAGCCGAGTTCTTGACGTATAAGTCGGAACACATACATAGTGACATCATCCCTGCAAACTTCACGTGCTGTTGCATATTCAACTGCGTGCCGTCCGCCCACATGATAAGATGCTAAGTAGCGGATTCAAAGATCACCCGCATTATTTCCACCATTTAGCCCCGCAGTTCGTATCCTGGGTCTACTCGGCCGGAAAAGCCATGTAAAAGCATCCGGAATCACTGAATATTATTCGACAGCGTCCAGGTTCAACAAGTCCTGCGCACAAGTACGATGCACGTAGTCGGACGCGGCAGATGGCTGTGAACTTTGCTACATGTAATTTCTAACGAAATCACCCAGCTTGTCGATAGAATTTCAAAAATATGTGTACACGTTCTTCATCTCACAAAGGGTGAAGGATACACCTATCTACCCATATGCAGAAGCAACGTACGAAACGCTGAATCGTATGGGGTGCACATGCATTATGCACCAATTCGTGGATAGAGTGCCTCGTACTAGATTTCTGTAGCGGAGACGACATATTCAATAGAGTTCGGCGACCTCAACTACCGACCGCCGATGCAGATACCTGCTACTTCTATCAAATGCAACACTTTATAAAACTATAACGCTTGTGTCTAACGTGTGCGCGCCTTGGGAAACAGTCGTGTGTGGCGTTTAAGATGCATCTCTAGGGGTGGTAACCAGATTTTAGTTTCAGGTCAGCACCTTTATCGATCCCGTATAAAGTAGCTGTACAGTACTAGGCCATTAGTTCTCAAGAAGTCGCATCCCCATCCCCACCACACAAAATCTGTACCCACCGTACTCCACATCTTGGGATGATTTACAGAACACGAGAGAGCAGCTACTGGTGGGCCAGAACTCCTGCCACTCAGGAGTGAAAAAAATGCAAATGGTGGAGTTCAGCCACCCTCTGCAGTTTGCTCCGCTCCCTGATTCGCCAGAAGTTCCACCCACCATAACCTCCCTACAAGGAGTGGGCCTGCCGAAATGCGGAAAATCTCTACACATTTCGCACGCCCTATGCTAACTATGCATAGAATTAATGCCACCTGTTAGACAGGGGTTACACAAACTTCTCTTAGCATTGTGAAACCTTTTGATAAATTATTCCGCTTTGAGTAGCTGAAGAAGTACTGCGATAGAATTTCGGCAAGCCGACAATTACTAATGTATCATTTATTGCTGGGCGGTGAAGTAGTGATACCAGCATTGTAAAAAAGGCTCTAAGTGCACTTATTGTTTCCAACTTTTTCCTGTTAGGGGCATCTGTCTACTCTCGTTCTTGGCATGCTCAAAGCGGCGTTGCACTCATTGTGGTAATTGCTGCACAAAACCCGTACAAAGAAACTTGACTACGAGATTGATGTTATAACTATATCGTTGTTGTGTGTCTGTAATCCGGTACATTTCCTAGCACTCTCAACAAATGCACACCTGAAGATACCTATTTATTAAGCGCTAGTCCCTACCATAATTGGCCACACTAAATGTTACGCATAGTTAGCATAGCCACTGTACGAACTGTGTAGAGACAACGCGCCCGAAATCAGTACACTCAAAGGACTACTTCCGATAATCTCGGAAGAGAAGATGAAAAACTCTATACTCCAAGGTGTTAGCTATGGTTTAGGTATGCAAATGATACACTCAACGTTAAGGGTTTTTTTAAAGTGGTTAAAATTCCTAAATATTTTATTATGTATGGAATTTATCCGCGATATATTTTGCCTTAGATTTTTATGAGTGTTTGTGGTGTCGCAGCCCAGGAGGGGTGAGGATGGCGACTCCCTATAACTTTTCTTCAAACTTTATGTTCAGGTCTAGTCATCTTGCTTTCGCTTGCAGTCGAAAATCTACTGTACCAGTCGAGAGAGATGGTCCAGAGACAGCGAATCGGCGCTCTGTCATACTAGTTAGAGTGAATACAGTATGAATAAAACAAACAAACAAAACAGCGAATCGGCTAATCTTTTCAGCACCAAATGTTACTAAAATGTTCAATCGATGGAAGAAGTTTCCACTGATGTACTTTGTGCCAGAACCGATAGCCAGTGATATGTGGATGTATAGCTCACAGAACGGAGGCAACGCCAAAAATCGTTATGTTTCGTTGGATACTATAATACGCTGTTCATCCCCAAAACGTTATGCAGTGTGGTCAACCGTCCCGTCCGTCCGACATCACCCAGGATTAGGACGGGACGGCAACTCTCCGTCCGTCCCCGGGACGCTGCCGACATTTGTATCA
>Ga0307512_10001709_pt1 | contig 29979 bp, 25 predicted proteins | sample 14_EM_MG_FD_200267 | JGI IMG/M metagenome (GOLD analysis project Ga0307512, IMG submission 200267) | Populus trichocarpa ectomycorrhiza microbial communities from riparian zone in the Pacific Northwest, United States - 14_EM | ecosystem: Host-associated > Plants > Roots > Unclassified | place... | reverse complement strand
CCCTAACCCTAACCCTAACCCTTCTTTCTTTCTTTCTTTCTTTCTTTCTTTCTTTGCGAACTGAACAACTACTTTCCACACAATGTGATTTTCAGTCTGAATATTTGTGAGTAGCTTCTCTTAATACTTATCTCTCATGCGTTTTGTTTATTTTTACTCTCTAATGGAGGATTTTAAATAATAAGTACTGACTGATAGGGTGACGTTTTTATGCTGGCATGGTATATTTGTGGTGGGGTACCACTCCCAGCTCATCACCTGTCGCAATTTTTGCTGAATTTTTACTCTTTCCACAGTGCAATCAATAACTACTCCACAACTAATGCTATTCTGAGTCTGAAATTTTGTTAGCAGCTTCTCTTGATACTTATCTCCAATGCCTTGTAATTTGTTTTTTTCTCTATTTTGCTATTGTGGATATATTATGCTGTATGTTAATGTGTATGTTGCAGGCTGGCGAGATTTTTTTTGGTGTGGGTGGTGCAACCTGAATTAATCCCAAAGGGAAAGGAGTAGTTCACACCCCGGAACTGAATGCTATGGTAGCAGGTCACATCCCTGTTCTGAATGCTATGGCAGGTCAGACCCCTGTCGGCACCCCCTGCAACTGAATGCTATGGTAGTGTAACGTGAATGCAACCCATAGCATTCAGTTGCAGGTTGCATGACCTGCACTACTCCATAGACGAAGGCTGGGGATTTCGAAAGTCTCACATGGTCGCCCATAACTAGACCATCCCCCACGTGATGTTATGGTGGTCTCCCTTGGTAGACCAGGTACCAACTGCCAACTTGCGGCCTGAAGAGAGGGTTCTGGAGGGGAGAAATTACCCACTCTCTGTTCGCAGAACTGAGTTCAAGGATGGTAGAAACTCACATCTTCCAGTCTGAAGATCGGCTACCACCTGGCAGTGTACACTTCTAATCTTTTTGGTCGGACAATTGAGCAAGTCACAGATAGTCGTCCACAACTACAACTTGCCATACACAACTTCATGGTTAACTACATTGCAGTGCCCATTGCCAAATCTGAACTTCCGGCCGGAGGGTTAATTACTCACTGAGTCAAATGCTCAACCTTCTGGTCGGAGTATTTAAAAAGTCGCACATGGTCCACTGTATGCTGAACATTATATATATGACTTCATAGTGGTCCCCCATGGTTGACAAGGTACCAACAGTCGTCTCCCGGCTGGAGGATCTGAACTTTCTATCTGGAAGACTCAGTTCAAAGCTAGCAGAAACTATCTTCTTGGGGCCGGATGATTAAATGATACATGCGTGGAAAATTTCTTCAACTTCTGGTCGGAGAATGCCATTCTTCTTGGGAAAGTTCCAACATCTGATAGCAGGATTGATGTCTGCCTGGCACAAGCTCGGAACTTTCTGGTCGAAAGATTGAGTTCGAAGTTCCCAGATACTATCACCTTCCGGCCAGAGGATTCAATATCATTTGCTTAAGAGACATTCTCAGCTTCCTGTAGAAGAATGCCATTCTGCTTGGGTAAATTTCAACTTCCGGCCGGTGAATTGAGCTCTACCTACCAGAAGCTCAGTACATTCTAGTCGGAAGACTCAGTATTAAGCTAATTGACACCATCTTCTTCCGGCCGGAAAAGTACATCTTACCTGCCTAGGCGAAATTCGCCACTCACAGTCGGAGAATAAGCAATTCTCCTTTGGAAAGTGTCATCTTCTGGCGGGAGAATTGAGTTCCACCTACCAGATGATTGGAACTTTCAAGTCGAAACACTGATGGCAAAGCATGTAAATACTGACACCTTCCGGCCAGAAGATTCAATACTATTCCCCTGAGAGATATTCTCAACAACCGATCAAGAAGTGCTATTCTTCTTGGGTCATATCTAAATTCCGGCCGGAGAAGTGAGATCAATCTAGCACAATCTACGAACTCTCTAGTTGGAAGACTGAGTTCAACGGTGGTAGAATGTATCATCTTCCGGCTGGATGACACAAAACCATCTGCCTGGGAGAAAGTATCAACTTCCCCTCTGAGGATGCCATGCTGTGTGGGAAAGTTTCAGCTTCCGGCCTGAGAATGAGATTTAGCCTTGGATATAATCCCACCTTCTAGTCGGCGGATATAGTACTCATTTGAAAAGTTCCAACCTCCGGGCCAGAGAATTGAGATCTGCTTAGCAGGAACTTTGACAGTTTCTAGTCGGACGACTGAGTTCAACACTGGTAGAATCTATTACCTTCCGGCCAGAAGATGATACAGTATATGCCTGGGAGGAATTCTGAACTTCCGGTTGGGGCATGGAATTCTGTTTGAGAAGGTTTCAGCTTCTGGCCAGAGAATTGAAATGGATCGAGCCTCAGCTCGAAACTTTCTTGTCGGAAGACTGTGTTCAACGATGGTGGCCACTATCATCTCCCGCCCGGATGATGAAATATTAGCTGCCTGGGAGAAAATCTGAATTTCCGGTCGGGGATTGCAATTCTTCTTCGGAAAGTTTCAATTTCCAGTTGGAGATTTGAGATCCATCGAGCAGAAGCTTTCAACTTTCTGGTCGGAAGACTGAGTTCAACGGTGATAGAAACTATCATCACTTGGCTGGAAGATAAAATACCACCTGCCTGGCAGAAGTTCACATCATCCGGCCGGAGAATGGAATGGTGTGTGGGAAAGTTTCAACGTCCAGCCGGAGGTTTATTTTTGGGCCTGGATAGAATCACAACATTTGGTCGGAGGATGTTGCGCTCATTCGAAAGTTCCAACTTCCGGCCAGAGAATTGAGATCTACCTAGCGCAAGATCGAAACTTTCTAGTCGGAGGGATGAGTTCAACGCTTGAAGAAATTATCATCTTGCGGCCAGAAGATTCATTACTTCATGGGTGGGAAAAATTCTCAACTTCCGGTCGGAGAATGCAATTCATCTTGGAAAAGTTTCAATATTCCGACCGGAGATTTGAAATCTGCATCGCAAAACCTGGGAGCTTTCTACTCAAAAGGCTTAGTACAACGCTTGTAGAAACTATCATCTTCTGAGCAGAAGATTCAATGCTACCTAGCCTGGAAGAAATTCTCAATTTGCGGTCGGAGAATACAATTCCTCTTTGGAAAGTGTCACTTTTCCGGCTGGAGAATTGGGATGAACTTGCCAGAATCTTGGAGGTTACTACTCGGAAGGCTTTGTTCACGACTGCGAGGAAGTACGACCTCCCGGCCGGAAGATTTAATAAAATCTTCCAGCAAGGAATTCTCAACTCCCCGTCACAGAATGATGCAATTTTTTGTTAGAAATTTTCAACTTCCGGCCGGATGATTCATCGACTCCCAACCTCTGGACGGAGGATGTAGTTCCCGTTTCAAAAGTTCCAACTTTCTGATCGGAAGTGTAGCCTTAACCTCAACCCAGCGACTGAAAATCTCGCTATAATGGCAACTTGGGCTGAAGTCATTCAGTTCTCCTGTTTGGGTACGACCTCAGATCGCTCCTTGTCAATTTGATTGTTCCGGGAAAAGTTACCGAAAACGACAAGAAACATATACAACTTCACCGTATCCGAGAAATTACCATCAACGGCATAAGACAAGAAGCTATCGAGATAGCACTCAACTGCTGGCAGCAGAGAGCCGAGGCCTACGAAAAGGGATGGGCAAACATACATATCATGTCGGAGACCTTGTTCTTGAAAAGAATTTCCCGATAGCAGATTATTTTGGACATCCCTGGGATTTCAGATGGACAGGACCGTTCCAGATTTGACGTATTACTAGGAGGGGCGAGGTTAATTTGGTAGATGTCACGGGACTTCGACTAAAGGGTTGGCATACCGATAAACTTCATCCTTATTATATTTGATCTTAAGTCGATACAGGAACTCCTGAGATTAGTGCTGACATCGCCAAGGATGCCATTAAGGCGATTATCGAGGGAAAGGATTTTCTTTGTGAGGGTTATATGAGTCTTTTAGTCCTGCTTGCCATCATATATCTGCTTGTACGTTACTCTACGCTAGTGGGTTTCATGGTCTTCGTACGAACGAAGAATTCGGCCCTCGTGGAATATGGGAAAACGTGCCATTTGGTTGATTGTTTGTTTGATGCCTGCGGTAGGCCTTTTTCACCGTTATGGATCTTGTTTGGCCTTCTCGGCATCTTTGAGGAGAGTGGGTGTGTCGAGTGATATCAGGTGGTCATTTTAAAGTTGAGGCTCGGCGGGTGTGCTTGGCACGATTGGGCTTACCGCAGTTTCGAAGCTCTGGTCGTACCTTTGTCCTAGCTTTCATTCGATATACAATTATCATCGCTTCAGACCACCGAAAAAGCCTCTGTTTTTCTCCCCAAAGAACGACGTTCCGACATAATATCAGCTTGGATCAGTATCCGTATCAGTCTCTGTGAGTCTCTGTATAAACCTCCGTCTTGGTCCTCATCGGTATCCATCTTGGTCTTCATCGGTCTTGATCTTAGTCTCAGTTTCGGTCTCCAGCCGTATCTGTCTCGGTCTCCAGGTATATGCATCGGTTTCCGTATCAGTCTCAGTCGGTCTCCATATAAGTCTCGGCCTCGATCTCCATCCGTAGCCATCTTGGTCTTCATCGGTCTCCCTCTTAGTCTCAGTCTCGGTCTCCATCAGTATCTGGCTCGGTCTCTGCATTGAGCGACATCATCCAAGTGTCCATGATCCAAATTCCACACACATTCCGAATGACTTTTGCGGATCGATTGTACTATGCCAGGCTACCGATTGGCCTGTTGTGCTGAGGTCATTCTGAACTTGTCCTGGAAGAGGCTGTCCGTCGCTCCTCCAAGGATATTGTTGAGGTCTTGCAGAGGTTGTTTATGTTGAGAGCAATGGAGTACACAGAGGGGTTGATTAACTATGGTACAAAAGTGATTGTCTAAAGAACTAACTACGGGAGAAATCTATGGTTTATATACTTGTGAGTACGGTGCCATGAGATCATGTCGAGGCCCATGATACCGAGGCGCGGACTTCATGATACCCTACACCTTCACGACGCCTTAAGCACAACCATCAAGTACTCGCATGGCCGCACCGTCATGACTAGATGACGTCAGCCCTAGTAATACCGCCTGTTGCATGAATCGGTCTCAGCCGGAGATGATGTATGGCCGGAGATGATGTCTTGTATGGCCGGAGATGACTGTGGACTCTGATACGGGCTGATGGCATTCAGCCGTATTTGTACTCTCATATATATGGCCTTGTGGCCCTCTTAGATAATATACAATAAAGCTTCTCTAGCATCACTATTTCAACACCGCCACCGGTGACATCACCGAGTGATGCCGAATGATCCCGGGCGAAACTCCGCGTGGCGTTAGTCAACTACCGTCAACAGTTTATCTGTCATAAGGTATCTTTGAGGTCCCAGATGCATTCCGCACGTATCCAGGACGTCACGGCCTTTCTCGTATGTTCATTCGCCATTCGTCCTCATCTCAACGCGACGCTTTCGTGGAAGGGGCTCGAGTTTACCGCTCGAGGCTTTCGGAGGAGCTCAAGTTTACTACTCAAGGCATCGGGGGTGCTGGAGGTCGGTACCTGGCACTTTTGGAGGTGTGCACTAGTTCTTGACACGATTCACACTCTATACAACTCATAGATATCGATTCCAATTGAACGAGAAAGTGCCAGATTCATAACCTGTTGAGAGCAATGTAAAGTGCAAACTGATTGTCGATCTAACAAAGTCTAGGGTCTATATAGATGCTGCCATACAGTCTAGAACTCTCGTGATTATGCATTTTTGCATTTCCTCTTATCTTCATACATGTTTCATGTTCTCATACAAGTCAAGATCTAATACTTGATCCTGATGCATGTATGCAACACTGCCGACTGTGTGACGTCGAATTATTCTAGGCTAAAGTCTAAGTGATGTCAGTCAACGACCGTCAACACTTTCTCCATGTATCTAGACAATCAGACAATTTGACAACCATATGTTCAAAATTTTGCGTGGCTGATGCTCCGAGTGAGAGTGTGGTTTACGTATCTTAACCTGTAGAATGTCGGGATTCGGGAACTGTGCGTGGTGAGCTATCATAGAATACCTCCGACGAATGACCCGCTAATCCTGTTCCACTAGTTCCGTTTATCCAGATACCCTCACGATAAGCGAAGAAGGACTTTTATGGGTCATAGGAATCACCTCGATTACTTGGCATCAATTGAGCTCTCGAAGACTTCGGAAAGACTAAATACAACATGTCCATCAACATCTTGTACCCGGCCACATTTCTGCCTCTCCCTTGCCACACCAATCCCTTTCCAACTTGATTAGAAGGCGAATGACAATACGAGCAGCATCAACCCGCTCAGTCGAGCTTTCCAGGTTGAATGGCGGTGTTTCAACAATATTCAGGCGAGGTATGTCGCCCACAGTACTTCCGGCAGAAAATACCTCGCTCACATCGCCCTCATCACTGCTGACCTTCTCTTCACCATGCCGATCTTCGCTCTCGTCATCTTCAGTATCGTAACTATTATCATCACCCCCACGAACTGCCTGCATGTCATGTACCATCTGTGCAGCTGCCTTCTCGATTGCAAGAATATGATCGATGTACTTTGCAGAGAAAGTCCCCCGCAGAAAATACAGTTTTGACTGCTCTGCGGCAATCAGAAACACAGTTCTCTGGGGCCCAGACAGCTCTGCTGCTGGCTTCCCAATGGTTCTGACACGGTACATCATAATGGCCAGCATTTCACCAGCCTGTTGTGCATGGATACCATCCCGGTGCCTCTTTTCTGTGCGGCTACTATTGGAGCCAGGATCAATTGCACGTCGTACACGGCGTTTAGACTAGAAGATATATATCAGCATGAATCAGCATGGGTAGGTTGAAAGTGAACCTCGAGTGCACAGAGTGGTAGCTCTGGATTGATCTGTTTCCAGGAGCCGTCATGACCCTGACGGCGTGCAATCAGGGTACCATCGTTGCATGATACAATTCTGGCGGAACCGAGAGGTAGCGTCAGACGAAGCTCCGCTGGATGCCACTCGAGAGTACAGCGTTGTTCCTCTACATTGAACCTTAGTCCCGTACTCAGCGAGCCCAGAAACAAGTTCAGCATATGCTGGGTAGCGCACTCCGATTTCTCTCGACTGGCGTAAAGGGAGGTAGAGGACATCGCCAATGTGTCTTCGGTGTAGCGACTGCCGCTTGAACTTCTGGACACATTTCGAGTTGATGGTTTCTGTGGGGATGGTCCAAGATCCAGATTATCAAACTTTGTAAGCATTGCATGGAATTCTCCGGCGGGGGGGCGCTGTCTCTTCGAGGGTACTGGGGAAGATTCCAGGGGTGCAACCTTGATCCGAGTTGGAGGGGCGGGATCGACGCAGGCATCGTCTGGCAGAGCAGCAGTTTCGAGTACGGATACCAGTGCTTGAAAGAAAAGTGAAAATCGTTCTCCACCACATTTCTGAAGCTCCTGGTCGATCATATAGTACGGCATTTCTGTTAGCTTCTTATCTTTCAAGCTAATTCCTAGGGTCCGGGACAGCTTCTGTTCGTATTTTCGATGTTTGGCCGATATCCTCGGGAGTCGGTCGACCTCGAATAGATCCTTCATCATGGCGTCAATGCTTTGCGCAGCGATTGTGCCATAGTCGATTCTGAGCTCCTTGAGGTGAAGACCAGTCCATTGGGAGGTAGGAAAGACTAGCGTTCTCTCCCGGCGTGGAAGCTGATTATCCTCGAAAATTCGCAATGCCAAAGTTTGCGCATGGGAAGTGCGGGGGTTGTTCATGTCGAATTGGTGAAGGGGTACACATCATGGATCATGGATTGCTGCCGAATAAATAACGCCAACAATGTGGTAGTATCACGTGATCAATCGACTAAGGATATTCACTGGATGCAACGACCCACTGCACAATTGATACACTTGTATCTTCATAGATAGAACAATAAGATCAATATTGGCGTACTGTCGAACACCAGAAATGTATGTAGTGGACTTTCCGGAGTCCCACCACCAACTTTGTTGAGCCGCAACGCCACATTTCGAGGGTCGGATCGCTTCGCTACAACACGCAACACCCTGCACCACACACCACAACCATCTATGTCGACCGCCATACCATTGTCGCACTTTACTGCACACCTCACAAGGTCAGACATATCTTCCTTCCGCCAATTGCTGTATGTCTATCAGTGGAATGCTCGATACCTAGCAGCCTTACACATCAGCATACACGACGACCTTGACCCCTCAACGAATCCCAAATTTGCGGGCAACAACCGCAACCGCGTCTTTCAGTCCAAGAAGAAGGCCGCCGAGTTCCATGCACTGCTCAATATTCTACGCGACAATACGGATACCGACTCGCATGACGGCAGCTACAAGGACCGAGGGGTGATTGCGTGGCACATTCAGCTGCTGCAGGATGCAGTGCGGCAGCTCTCAAACCAACCAAACCTACGCGGGGACAAGCCGTGTTCACCGTCATTATTCAACTCTGACGTGAAGGAACTCCTACAATCGCTCTCCAACATCTTTCTACGTGGCCTCATCACGGCCTTCAAGAATTACACCGCTGTCTACATATCCCACCCTAGCTACAGCCACCACGGACCTCGCTACCGCCACAGCCTACGCCTCGGCCAATCCCGCGCCTCATTTTCTACCGAAGCCTCCATCCTCTTATCCAGGCGCCGAAAGAACCATCCGCTTCATCCCCACGAGATTCCCGGCACATTGCTGACCGTGTTTTCTCCGATGGATGGTAAGAAGTGTTCTCCGCCTGCACGTGTTGATTTCTCGCGGGAGTGCGGGTGCCTGATTGCTCTCGCGCAGGAGTACTTCGTGTTGAAACCCTCGGCCACGGACTGCATGCTGTCAATGGTTTCGGTCCGGCCGTATGCGAGGGTTGCGATCGTTTCTGCCTCGGTGAGGAAACAGTATCTGGAGGCTTTGGAGGCGGGGGGGTGTCCACCGAAGTTGGAGATATGTGTGTCGAGATTGTATGATATGAAGGAGAAGGAAGATAGGGTAAGATTTGCAGGTGTGTACTTTGATATGATGGAGGTGTTAGTGAACCGAAGGGTCACGATGGAGGTGGTAGTGAGAAAAGCGGTGGCGAAAGCTAAGGTGCCGGCGGGGAATAGTGGAGTTTAGAGGAGAATGTACGTGGCACAGGGGAACGATGGCATGGGGTCTCGGATGTGTACCATTTCATCTATGGAACTTTAATTGGCGGTCTAGGGAAAGTGGTTAGGATAGGTTAATAGCTGGACGTATCAAGCAATCATTGTCTCCACTATGGCTTTATTTTGCCAATATTGCAGCCTGGTGCAACATCCCTAGGCGTCATGGCGGTTTTTGCAACGCGACAAAGCTACCCAATTCAGCTACAACAAATCCGCACTTGAAGGTAATTACGATGCATCTCAACACACTATCTATACGAATATCAGTTGTGTTATTGCACGAAAAGCCTGAACTGCAGGATTGAATTGCGATTCGCTCGTCCGATGTCGTTACCGCTGCCGCACAGTAGGATTGAAATTTAGTAACTACAGCAACTCAATCACACGAGGCACGAACAAGACATTCTGGGTACCTATGGCGTGTTCTTCATACAGCACCATTGTAGCCGATCTCTGGGCTCCAGATACGGTATGTCACGTAGGAACTATTTGATGGAACGAATTCACAATACTGAGATTCGCACATAAATTATGTTCATCAGCGATACAACATTAAAATACAATAGATGCTAAAGGAAAAATTGATTGATGCAGTGGGCATAGCGTGCTTTTTTTGCAAGCACACTTTTGGCAAGATAGTCCAACAAGAATTTTCATCGACTTTTTTTCTATCCTGTCAGACACGCATTGGGTGCGCAGTTTGGGTGCAGTCACACTCCGAAGGATGTGATTTCCATGCCACAGCGACAGCAAGGATCCTCATATTCCGATATGATGGCAAGTCTTCATCAGATTCACCTGCGATTCCTTTTCAAAATGGGTGTGCTCCTGAGAATTCTATATGTTTGCAGATTCTGGCAGATGAGGGTATCAATGACTGAGTGGGAACTTAGAATGAGAAATGGTAGTGGAAAATCTAGACGGATAATGTGTGTGGATTAGGAAACACATGTTGATAAAGGTTCTGTATGACAATTAGCGGCATAGTCACTGCGTCAAAAGGACGGTGAAATCTACCAGCACTAAGGAAGATTTGCTGGTCCATTGTCTGAGGCTGTTTCTCCGCGGAGTGACAGGTCCATTCATGAAGTCTCATGATCCGCCATTGGACTGGTTCACTCGCGGAGCATACGTACACAGTGCTAACTACATTCTACCAAACAATCAGAATAACTCTGTACACAATCGTCATCATGCTTAGAATCAGTATTATGCCTGAACTTTGTGGTGCAACGACAATTACACTGTGCTCGATATAGTGTTAGCAACGGGTCCGGGTAACCCGCCAGCAGTCCGGGTTTGGACCAGAAAAACTGTTCGGTTCGGTTCCAGAACCGTCCAAAAACCCGACCCTCAGCTTCTTGGTGGGACAAACCCGGACCCATACCCGTCAGCCCGCGGGTTTTGCTGGGTCTTGCTAGACCTGTCGGTTCCAATCTCCGGTTCGAGTTTTTGGGTTTTTCTATTTATGGTCGCATTCAGATATCCCACTGTCTTTTGCAAGATAATCACTTTGGTACATCATTCTCTTTGTTGGATTTATTGGCTGTCTTTGGAATCAAAACAAGCAGAGACATGCTCGGTGCTACATTATGAAGTTGAGTGTGAACAATTTTTCGTCTTGCATCATTAGTAAGATTTGAGGTACAGAACAGCCAAATTGCCAGCTAATGCAGTCATTAACCCGCAATTGGATTACTGTGCACCTGCTACTGCACAGACAACAATTGGTGAGCTGATGGAGATACACGATAGTGAAAGCAGAAAATCGCAATGCAGCATGGAACTTCACACACAGAAGGAAGCCATCTGAGATTGTCATCCGGGGAACCACTGTCATATATAGGCATATCGGCTCTGACGCCTGACGAGGCACACAATTCATCAAGGATAACCAAATCCAAGTATGTTGACCCCATACGCTTTTACACCTGCAAGTAACCTCCCTAGCTAATTTCCATTCAGGAATTGGATTGAGACGAACATATTGTAACGGCTCATTTGTCATCGGTACATTATATGCACAATTACAGACTATTGATGACGTCTCTCCCCGCAAGGTAACGGGTGTACCTATTTCGCTACGTGTCAACATTTTTTTGATTTCAGTGACCAATTGTGAGACGTGATAATTTGTTTGTGCATGTGCAAGTGTCATACGGCCCATACGAAAGTTCTAGACTCCAAACTGAGTTGATTGACGGTTGATCAACCGGATATTGTCCTGCCTCTTACAGATAATTGACAATGCGCAATCTAAATTGGTGACAAAATTGACTAACACAATCTCAGTCAGTGATGGCGTACCAGTCATGGAAGGAGCGGTCAATGCGCAACGCGAATCTGTATGAATGACCACCATCATGATGCATTCATCCATAAATGGAACTACCTCACTCTGCGTTCAGACCTGGTGCACATAGTGATCATTTTGACAATTGCTTATGGTAGGTCATGAAAATCGAGGAGAAGGAACTGCATAGGCAAAGTGAGGAAGTTGGGCTATATTAATGAAAAATGAGTGTATGGATCTACATGCGGTAAATTGCCAGCTGAAAGCGCTGGAATGTGACAGCGCTACGTTATCCATCGCTCAGAGATCATGTGCATCAGTGGAACAGACATTGAGACGCCACAAAGCTTTTGGATACAACTGAGTATTCATACAAATTATAAATTGGCTGTCAATAATGACTATGTGATTATTTGTACAAAAGTATTGACCATAAAACAAGTTTTAGGATATATTTATCGTGAGCATCACTGGAGCATCAACGATCTTTGGACTTGTTAACAACTTGATTGGGAAGCGATTTGCTCACTGTGATCCATAATCAATGCATTGCCAGCCTTCATAGGCGAAACTGGCAGCGACATGGTAACAGCATCATTCTGAAAATAAGACTCAATGGAGCGTCAACATATTATGATTTTGTAAGTGAGTTAATTGGTAAGCGACGTGCTCGCTGTTGTCCATAACTAACGTATCGGCCGCGTTTATAGGCAAAAGAGACAGCAACACGGTAGCTGCCCCATGCTAAAAATGAGCGTCAACGGAGCGTCAACGATTTTTGGTCTTGTGGGTAAGTTGTTTGGGACCCGAATTGCTCGCTATTATCCATAATCAACGTATCGGCAGCTTTTATAGGCTACAAAGATAGTGACATGGTAACAGCCCTATGCTGAAAATGAGCGTCAATAGAGCGTCAACGATTTGTGGTGTTGTGTATAAGTTGTTTGGGACGCGATTTGCTCGCTGTTATCCATAATCAAAGTATCAGCAGCCTCCATAGGCCAAAGAGAAGGTGACACGGTAACAGCCCTATGCTGAAAATGACCGTCAACAGAGAATCAATGATTTTTGGTCTTGTAAGTAAGTTGTTTGGGACGCGATTTGCTCGCTGTTATCCATAATCAACGTATCGGCAGCCTTTTTAGGCAAAAGAGACAGTGACACAGTAACAGCCGAATGCTGGAGATGAGCGTCAACGGAGCGTCAACAATTTTTGATATTGTAAGTAAGTCGTTTGTGAATCGATTTGCTCGCTGTTATCCATAATCAATGTACTGGCAGCGTTTATGGGAAAAAGCGACAGCGACATTGTAACAGCCACATTGTGAAAATGAGCGTCAATGGAGCATCAATGATTTCGGGTGTTGCATCTTGTATAATCCAAGGGCTATACTACAGCTTTTACCCATAATCAAAGTATTGGCTGCCTGTATAGGCAACATGGTTAATGTGGTTTTCGCTATAACAAAAATGAGCGTCAACAGAGCGTCAACGATTTCGGGTGTTGCATCATGTATAATCCAAGGGCTATGCAGAGGCTTTAACCCATAATCGAAGTTTTTGCTGCCTTTATAGGCAATACCGCGTATGTCGATGTTGCTTCAACTGAAAATCAGCGTCAACACAGCGTCAACGCAGCGGCAACAGAGCGTCAACAGAGCATCAACAGAGCGTCAACAGAGCGTCAACAATTTTGGGTGATGCATCTTGTATAATCCAAGGGCTATGCTATGGGATTTACCCTTAATCGACATATCGGCAGCCTTTATGTGCAAAACAGAGAGCAACATGGTCACAGCCCCATTCTGAAAATGAGCCTCAACAGAGCGTAAACAAATGTGGGTGTTGCATCTTGTATAATCCAAGGGCAGTGCTACGGAATTTGCCCATATTCAAAGTATTGGCCACCTCTATAAGGAAAATTGTTGATGGCACTTCACTTGAAAATGAGCGTCAACAGAGCATTAACAGAGCGTCAACAGAGTGTCAACAATCTTGGGTGTTGCATCTAGTTCAATCCAAGGGCTATGCTACGGCATTTACCCATAATTGACGTTTTGGCAGCCTTTATGCTCAAAAGAGACAGCAATATGGTCACAGCCCCATTCTGAAAATGAGCGTCAACAGAGCATCAACGAATTTGGGTGTTGCATCTTGTATGATTCAAGGGCTGTGATACTGCATTTATCCATAATCGAAGTATTGGCAGCCTGTATAGGCAATATTGTGTGTGTCGATACTACTACACCTCAAAATCAGCGTCAACAGAGCGTCAACAGATTTTCAACAGCGCATCAACACAGCGTCAACAGATTGTCGACAGAGTGTCAACGATTTTGGGTGTTGGATCATGTAAAATCCAAACGCTCTACTATGGCGTGTACCCATAATCAACGTATTGGCGTCCATTCTGAGGAAAAGCGATCGCGACATGGTCACTGCCCCAGTCTGAAAATGAGAGTCAACAGAGCGTCAACGACTTTGTGGGTTGCATCTTGTTTATTCCAAAGGCTTTGCTACAGCATTTATCTATAATCGAAGTATTGGCAGCCTTTACAGGCAACATTGTGTGTGTCAATACTGGTACACCACCAAATGAGCGTCAACAGAGCGTCAACAGAGCATCAACACCTCGTCAACAGAGTGTCAACAGAGTGTCAACAATGTTGGGTATTGCATCTTGTATAATCCAAGGGCTCTGCTACGGCAGACAGCCATAATTATCATACTACCAGCTGTTCTGAGCAAAAGTGATCGCGACATGGTCACAGCCCCACTCTGAAAATGAGCGTCAACAGAGCGTCAACGATTTTGTGTGTTGCACCTTGTATAATCCAAGGGCTGTGCTACGGCATTTATGCATAATCAAATTATTGGCAGCCTTTATCAGCAATATCGTGTGCGTCGATAGTGTTGCACCTCAATATGTGCGTCAACAAAGCGTCAACAGCCCGTCAACAGAGCATGAACTGAGCGTCAACAGAGCATCAACACAGTGTTAACCGAGTGTCAACAGAGTGTCAACACTTTTAGGTGTTGCATCAGGTATAATCCAAGAGCTCTGCTATGGCATCTGTCAATTATCAACGTATTGGCAGCCATTCTGCGCACATGAGATCGTGACATGGTTACATCACCTGTCTGAAAATAAGCGTCAACAGAGCGTCAACGATTTCTTGTGTTGCATCTTGTATAATCCAAGGGCTGTGCTACGGCATGTATCTATAATCGAAGTATTGCCAGCCTTTATAGGCAATATTGTGTTTGTCGATACTGTTACACCATGAAATTAGTGTCAACAGAGCGTCAACACAGCATCAACAGAGCGTCGACAGAGCATCAACACAGTGTCAACCGAGTGTCAACAGAGTAACAATGATTTCGGGTGTTGCATCATGTATATTCCAAGGGCTCTGCTACGGCATATGTCCATAATCAACGCCTTGGCAGCCATTCTGTGCAAATGCGAATGTGACGTGGTCACAGCATCTGTCTGAATATGAGCGTAAACAGCGCATCAACGATTTTGTGTATTGCATCTTGTATAAGCCGACGGCTGAGCTACGGCATTTATCCATAATCGAAGTATTGGCTGCCTTTATAAGCAATATTGTGTTTGTCAATACCCTTACACCTCACAATGAGCGTCAACAGAGCGTCAACACAGCATCAACAGAGCGTCAACAGAGCATCAACACAGTGTCAACACTTTTGGGTGTTGCATCATGTATATTCAAGGGGCTCTGCTACGGCATATGTCCATCATCAACGTATTGGCAGCCGTTCTGTCCAAATGCGATTGTGACATGGTCACAGCACCTGTCTGAAAATGAGCCTCAAGAGAACGTCAACGATTTTGTTTGTTGGACCTTCTATAAACCAAGGGCTGTGCTACGGCATTCACCCATAATCGGAGTATTGGCTGCCTTTATAGGCAATATCGTCTGTGTCAATGCCGCTACACCTCAAGCATCAATGGAGCCTCCACTATGTTTGGTCCTGTAAATAAGGTAATTGGTAAGTGATTTGCTCGCTGCTATCCACAACTAATGTATTGCCACCCACTATGTGCAAAGGAGCAAGGGACACGGTCACGGCACCATTCTGACATTATCTGTCAACTCAGCATCAACTGAGGGTCATCAATTGCTGTTGATGTAGATTGGGTAATGAAGGCATTGAATGGATATTTGAGCTTATAATTGAACTATTGACCTCCTGCCTGTTCAAAAATACAAATCATTAAAAGAAAAACATCAATTAAAATATTGTCGATCTCGCAACAAGCAAAACATGCAAAATGTGATTACTGGATGTCAAATGATCGATTTTGATTGAGTACTATAATCAAATAGCAAAGGCAAGCATGTAATATGGATTTACAGATGGACCCGCTGTACAACCCGCTGAGAACCCGCCAAATGCAGCCGGGTAAGGAGATCTCGATGGAACCGTACCCGAATCGACAGTTCGGGTATATTCACAACCCGGACCGCAAATCTGGCTCTGGTTTGGTTCGGACCCGTACCCGCACCCGAAGTGACGGTCCAGACCAGTTGCTAACACCAGCTCCATATCCTGATTGAAATAATATGTTCTTTCTTATTGGCCTCTTCCTTCTCCTCCTGTTCCTCCTTCTCCTCCTCCATCTCCACATCCAGTTCATTAGTGACTGTTCAGAGCAGTGTAATGTGATTTTGTATGCGACAAAGCGTAAAGTTCGAAAAATGCGAGAAATCAATTTAGTTAATGTCTGCAGTGTAGTCAATTCCCATGACATAGTTATACCCTCGAATGAATGCCTGCAAAGATGCCACATCACAGAAAATACGTATGGGTAGCAGTGAGTTAAAGATATATGAGTGGTATTTAAATTATAATTTGGCCTATACAAAGTATAATCATTTTCCCATACAAATCCAACTTGGGCATAAAAGCTCCCTTTGACTGATGAATCTGTTAGCAGATTGCAACACTCCAGACTACCTATCAGGGTTGAGTAGAAGAGGTTGAGTGTTTTGTGGTCGAAAAATGATAATGTTATGTTGTCACAATACCAATATGAACCGAATATTCGAATGGGGAAAACATAGCAGCATTATTTCTCAACATCCAGTCCAGTGAGATCCTTCTAAATATGTACAGAAAATAGCCAAAGGTAATGTAATCCACTGCTGGATGTATAGGGCAGAAGCATGGCCCACAAAAAGGTGGATTTGTATGGGAAAATCACCATCTGCCTCCAACTGTAGCCCTAGATATTGTTTGCACTGGTCATGTGATGGTCTAGACATCTAGCATTTAGGTGTACCTGGCTGGTTACTAGAATGGTATTATCTATGGTGGCCTACCAGTCCTATTTTGATTAGTATTGAGTGCGGAGAGAGAAAATAACTGCACTGAGCGTAATCACTACAATGCGGGTATTACTGATATAGAGAATCACAATGCATCGGCAGATGTGAAGTAACATTACCAGGCCAAATGACGGTGTTAGGTGAGGAGATATTGGGCCCAGAAGTGCTCGGAGCCTCCTTAATGGCACAATGCCTTGATGGTTTCTGTTGATACAGAATTTTGCCCCAAAGGCTGACAAGTTTCCAAGCAACTAGCGAAGCTGCTACAATGGACTGGAGAGTGGCTGCTAATGGACTTAGTCATAGTGTAGATTCATACAGAATTAGTTACTCGCAATTGGCACAGCCGCTGGTGTCACTTTGCCAACTCAAACAGATGCCTGATTATTGATTCAATCTATGACAAAATCTATGGTCTATATATGGCTTGATATACAGTCTGAAACTCTCATGCTTTCACATCCTATGCAAACCATGAACCTCATACAAGACATGCCCTCATACAAGCCATGAACCTCATACAAGATTGCAAATAGTACACAGAACGCATATATGCAACAGCGGGTTGATTTGCAAGGTATGTTCACGATGGTTGTATAGCCGGTCTTCCTTGGGCACCTAAGGAATAGAGTTCTCCCGTAGCGAGTTCGATAGAAAATCACCATTGTCCGACAGTCCATCAACATCTATTTACTCAATTGCTCCCAACAGCGTGAGGTCTGGAACTGCGCTTTCACCGCCATGTTGCTTGCAGTACCCAGTAGGACATAAGGCATATTACTCCCTCATATATGCATCTGAGTCTTTCTCCTTGTCTCTCTCTCTTCCAATGATTCCACCAGTCCGGACAGACCTAGTCTGGGGTAGGGTTCAGTCCAGTCCTGTCCCACCGGAAGGTCGGACTGCACCGAGCCCCAGACTGGCAGTCTTGGACTGGACGGGCTTGGTCTGGACCAGTCCAAACAGGATAATACTTATCAATTTCAAAGTAGATCCTGAAAACGAGAGATGTGAGACAGTAATCCCTGCAACCCTGACTCCGACACAACCCGAAGGAAGATCATCAGCCAAGACCCAGTGGGAGGCCGACAAATGCGGTAAGCTCGATGGCCACAGACTGAATGGCAGACCAGGCAATCAGAGACCTCACCCAATGACAAGTGCAAAGTCATTGGCAACAACATTCTACCAACTAAAGTGCGGGCATGTGCCTACCAGAGCGTACCTAAAATGATCCGGACACAGAGAGGATGACAAGTGCTTGTGGTCAGGGGCATGGTGGGCCAAATACGGGAGCATCCCCACCATCACTGGCGCCGGTGGAAATACCAGCAGCGGGAGCTCTGGAAGAAGGTGGGAAAGGCAGCGGGCTGGAAAGCTGGCTGATGCAGATGGGCACAGGTGTCAGACCTGTTTTCCATGGAGATATGTGATATGGCGGTGATTGACTTCCTGGTGGCCATGGACGACGGGAAGTTTCCGCCGGGGTGTGTGGCAACTGGCAAGTGGTGAGGGGTGAGATGTGCATTGTGACTTGCGAATGGCAAGATGAGTCGACATGTATGAGTATATGTGTATGAGTCTATTTGTTGACTTGGTGTATCAGTAACTCGCAGCGAAGTTGGGCCGATTCGGCCCGAGTTGACTGGTCCATTGCTGGACTGGTGGAATCATTGCTCTCTTCAGTCTCTTCTGTTCCCTAGTCTATACATATGATTGATCCTTATAGGGTAATGGCTTATGAGCCCGGTGGTTGGCTCTCAATCACTCTCTGTTTAAAGACTTCAGATTGTTATGTTACAGGAGCATGAAGACTCACAATGTTGAACCCCAGCCTTTGTCCACCTACAACCACTGGAAAGTTCCGAAACTCAACGTCAATTGTGTTGCTGTGCAACCGCTTCCACTACAATATCGTCATTGACACGTCCTCTACATCGTCCACACGTTCTCTGGATTATCCTCCGCATTCAACCATCTCGTGCTGAAGCCTCTCAGTGCCAGTGGCATAGCTCCAACTGGGAAGAACCCTTCCGTTGAAAGATTTAGTTATTCCTGCATATTGGGTGATCGGTGCATACTACCATGGTTTTATCTATTGCCATATCCATTACCACGTCTACCAACTCTCCCTCATTCCGGTTATGTGAACCTTCTACTTCCTCTATCCACCCCATCTCATCAGCACGTTTATATCTGAGTTGAAGGCCGCTACGAGTTGCAGCCGACATTTTAGACACCTATGTTGAACCAGACAAGTCACCAAAATAACATGAGTCTAGCCAGTAAGTGGGAGTTCCGCTGTTATGTCTTGCTGTCCTGCCTGTGGTATCATATGGATGAGAATGTCTGTCCGCCAGTCTGTGAGTCCGTGTTTATGTGGAGGCCGTCCGCGGTATCACGGGGCCAATCTGTCCGCAGCGATGGAGGATGTATTGGCCTGTTGCCAATTGACTGTGGTCAATGATTAAGTCACCGGGATAGAACTATTTGCCATGGTCTTGTCGAGTGGATTGTCACATAGTGAGTACGGTAGCCCGGTGGAATTATTAATTGTTGAGTAGTAATATTTACCTGCATTGGGCACTATCCATTTCCTCGCTGCGTTGGATATTGCCACGATTGCTACTACTACTACTACATTCGTTCAGGGGATATTTCATGATTCCGGGGAGTTTCCAGCACCATGGCTATCAGCTGGTGTTATTAGCCCTTCAACTGTGATGTTCTTATTTGGTGTTCTATGCTATTGTAATGGCGGCACGTGACCCGAGGCCAGCTAAGCGCCATTGTATATAGGTCCCCGCGATGGCACTTAGATCTGTATCCAATATCTTACGCCTATTCTCTCCATATATAGTCACTCGCTCTCGTGTGCAACCGTATAACCTTATCAGATGTCTGCGGTCAAGCGTAGGCGTACGTCCCTCTACATTATATATGATTTTTCAGTTATCGGATACGTTTCGCTCACGCGGATAGACTAGTTTTACCTCTATTGTCAAAGAACAACACAACCGACAGCGAACGAACAGCTTCCGCGTCAATTTCACTGTCAGTCCTCCACTATGCCTCCTAAGAAAGCTGCCAGAGATCAGTTGCACTTGGCTAGTACACATTCGTACATGGAAAACCTACTATCTCCTCTCGGCCGAGTAACCCGTATTCTCCCCTGACTATTCTCTGGACTTCAGGAGGATGAAGTCTACGACGAGAGTGATCACGACTACGCAGGCAACACTGCAAACATGGAAGATGACTTGAGGGACGGTCTGGGCGACTACTCGAGCAGGCCAGAGCTGCAATTCAATCCATGATCCCAACTGTGCGCAAGATGATGCAGCAGCATCTATACTATCTCGCTACCCCCAAACGCATCAATTCACCGCCAAATGAGCCGACTTCAAATACCCACAGCCATAGTGAGTATCCATTGTCGATGTCCTCACGATCACCGTACACCTCAACGCGTTAATTCACGGCTAAGTGCAGAGAAATATACATACAAGCCAACATTGCTACCTTCCACAATCTGGTTCCTTTACGATTGCAAACCTTCGTCACGCCAACCGAAGAGACGAAAAGTTAGAGCATATTCAGGAGGACCTGGTCATGCTCATTAAGACCCGGTCATCGTACCGGAGGAGCTGGCCATTGTGATGGAGGGGGCCACCCAGTGCTCATGATGTCCCGGTCATCTTACCGGAGTTGCTAATCGTTCTTGGGACTGACTGCATGATCCTGCTTATGTACACACGGTCATCATACCGGAGTAGCTCGCAATTCTCATCAACGACTGCAATCCCCTCAGACTCTCCCGGTCATCCAACCGGAGGACATTGTCCTTTCGCCCAGGGTTCTCTCTACTATAAACACAGCCGTGGTTGACGAACTCGATTTGCTGCAGCCGTTTGGGTTGACAAATCCGATATGCTGAATGATTGATTCCTGGTCTTAGATCGGAGGTGATTGCCACACATAAAATGAGCCCCTCTATTCGAATCATACAAAATCTGGGGGCTGTATATCGAGTAATTCGGTGGTCGACTTGGCAACTGCCGTGCGTCTAATCTCTACAAACTCCAGTCGACGGTGAGGTACGATTGCCAACTAATGACGAAAGTGCAGCACGGAGGTCACATGATGATGACAGTGCAGCACGACGGCCACCAGATGGCGACAGTGAATTGGTTGCAACAGACGCACCACGGATGACACCCACGTATGTCGCATGCGGCCTCGCGGAGTGCGGTGTGGTGATTTTCTTCTCCGAGACTTATCGGTATACCACATATGAATGAAATCTGAAAGCATACAAGTGGTTGTTCTGACATTCTCTCAACGAATGAGGAATGCAGTGGCTGTTGGGAGTGACTATCGAGCTCACCTCTTGGGAAATGGAGATGGGATTGACTATCAACCCAAGCGCTGGACGAGCAAACAGCGAGCAGCGGCGGGAGTTGCAGCAGAAGAGGGTCCTCGTATCCTTGAATGACAGCTACCAGCCTGCCGAGTCCCGATGGGATGTTGTTGGAATAGCAGAGTTTGGCTCGTTTCTGGGCGAACCGCTTGATCCGCAGGTCCCTGCTGACCTTGTCCGATCATCCCAAATCCCAAATCTCAAGTCGGAGATAGAGGCTAATGCACAGATGCTGGAATAGGTTATGTACCTACTGATGATGGAGGTCGTATCCGCGTAAGATACAAGGACTGTGTGGACGTATGCCGGAATTATATGACAATCACCCACACTGCACCTGTCACGGCATCGAAAGGGATTTCTCGAGGAAAAGTGGTTCGGGCTTCAGGAGCGTTGGCAGAGGGTGAGAGGATACGACAGGTTACCCGGCAGGGAGGAAACACCCAAATTGAGTTGATCTACGAAATCTCTGAACGAACAAGTAAAACGGACTCCCGCTGTGTGTGGCCTACCGAGTCCTCAATCAATCCCCGTTGAAGAACCGATATCCTCCCTCAGAGATCTCGGAGATGCTCAACAGGACCCCATGAATGCTATCACCTAATTCGGAACAAGGAAGGCGACAAGTACACAACCGCGGTAAGGGCAGTTCGAGCACAGAGTTATGCCATTCGGGTTAATGAGCACACCGTCAACAACACGAATCAGAGGAGACGAGTCGTCGGCAGAGCAAAGACCTGTAGAGAGGGATGAGGATACCGGAACCGAAAATCCAAACGATGACCCTACCAGAGGTGCCGGAATGATGTACCGGAATGCGCTCAACGACACCGAAGCCCAGCGATGATAATGCGCCCAGAGATCAGGGATCAGCGTACCTGGAGAAGTATCAACATACGCACCTAGCATCCGGAAGATGAAAAGCTCAACTACAGAATTCACGGCCAGAGCATAAAGTCAGAGACAACGAGAACCGACCAAGTGAAGTCCGATATGGCGAACAGAAACACAATGCAAGTCAATGAAGCTAGTCGAAATACAATGCAAGTCAACAATCAAAGCGAGTCAAAGAAAGGAAAAAGCAAGTGGAGAAATGGGACGAAGCAAGTCGGCGAAGAGACAAGCGAAGTCGAAGAACTCCAAAGACCAGAGACGAAGGATCCCAAATACAGCTTGTGTCAGCACAAAGATTTACCGAACGGGATCACAAAACCCTAACGAGCCATGATGGCAATCAACAACGGATTTGAGTCTAAGTTGTCCACTGAGCAACGAACTTCCAAAGGGGTGCATGACCATGTCAAAAACAAGTCGTACCAACAAGCCAAACGCCCACTGGGATGAAGTCGACAACAAGCCAAACGCCCACTGGGATGAAGTAGACCGGCAACTCTACCGAGAAGTAGACCGGCAAAGTCTACCAAGTTGACCAGGATCCTTTTGAAGCCACCCTTCAGGAGCGAATCCATATAGTTGACCGGATGGTCACCGAAGCGGACTTCGAACGACGATTACCTAGTCAAGCAGCATCTACGAGTCAATGCTACTACCGGCTGAAAGATATACTCTACAGAGCATGCAGAAGCAATACACAGAACTCAGATCGAGCTAGCACACGTGAACTTGGGAAGTAAAACCATTGTAGAGAAGCGGACGTGTTAGATGTCGACGAATGAAATGTGACTGTACGCAATTGAGTTCTATGATCACGGACAGCCGAAGGCTACGACCAATGCCGGCCGCGGAAGCACCCATCGATGACAAGTCTCGAGCGGAAGCTTTCCACCACCCTGATGATTCCGACAACGACCTATGCGGATATATAGGAGCTACGGGTATGGATGGCCAGCAGAGTATGAGTTCGGAAGTGCCGGAGCGGAGGATATGGAAGGGGTTCAGACGTTTCCTTGTGTTCCTATGTTTGCTTCGAATCTCTTCCTTTCTATTGTTATTGGATTTCTGCCCCGGACAAGTGGCATCGGCACGGGTTTTTATCACATGCCAATGGAGGTGAAGTTTGCCCGTGCACTGGATCTGCGGAAATGTCCCCAATGAGCTGAATCGATCGGTTGTGTGACTTATGGGTCCGTACAATTGCGTCCGTTGAACGGTTGTTTGATTACTCCTTCCATTTCAGGTCATTCCTTTCACTTATACCGGCTTTGGCAGCCCCGGAGGTCTACGCCTCAAGAGGGGGATAATGTAACGGCGACACATGATCCCGAGGCCGGGTAAACGCCAGTGTATACAGGTCACCGCTCCGGCACTTAGATCTGTATCGAGTATCTAACCGCTAGTGTTAGGAACAGGTTTGGGTAACCCGCCAGGGGTACGGGTTGGGACTGCAAAAACAATTCGGGTCGGTTCCAGAACCGCCCTCAATCCGAACCAGTAGCTTCTTGGCCGACCAAACCCGTACCAGTACTCGTCAACCCGGGCATTTTGCCGCGTTTGGTTAGGCCCGTCAGTTCCAATCTCCGGTTCTAGTTTTCGGGTTTTTCTATGTATGGTCACATCCAGATATCCCACTGTCTTGTGCAAAATATTACATTTGGTACATCAATGTCTTTGTTCGATTTATTGGCTGCCTTGATAATCAAAACAAGCTCAGTCATGCTCGCTGCTACAACATGAAGTTGAGTGTGATCAATTCTTTGTCTTCCATCATTAGTAAGATTTGAGGTTCAGAACAGCCATAGTGACAGTTGAGGCAGTCATTAACCCGCAATTGAATCAGTGTGCACCTGCTACTGCAGAGATAATATTTGGTGACCAGATGGTGATACACGATAGTGAAGGCAGAAAATCGCAATGACGCATGAAACTTCACACTCGGAAAGAAGCCATCTGAGATTGGCATCGTGCGAACCACAGGCTTACACAGGCGGATCGGCTCTGACGACCGACGAGATACTCAATTTAACACCGATATACAAATCGAAGCCTGTCAAACCCGTGAGCTTACACCCCTCCAAGTAACCTCCCTCGGTAATTACAATACAGAAATTGGATTAAAATCAACATATTCTAATGGCTCCTTTGTCATTGTTACACTGTATGCACAATCAGTGATTATTGACGACCTATCTCTGTGAAATGTAATTGGTGGACCTATTTTGCTCTGTGTCAACATTTTTTGGATTTCAGTGACCTAATTGTGAGACATGATATTTTGTCTGTGAATGTGCAAGGGTCATACAGGCCATACGAACGTTCTAAACTCCAAACTGAGTAGATTGACGGTTGATCAACCGGATATCATCCTGCCTCTTACAGATAATTGACAACGCACAATCTAAATTGAAGACAAAATTGACTAATGAAATTTAAGTCAGTAATAGCGTAGAAGTCATAGAAGGAGCAGTCAATGCGCAACGCGAATCTGTATGAATGACCGCGATCATGTTGCATTCATCCATACATCCAACGACGTCACTCTGCATTCAGACCTGGTGCACATAGTGAACATTTTGAAAATTGCTTATGGTAGGTCATGAAAATCAAGGAGAAGGAACTGCATAGGGTAAAGTGAGGAAGTTGGGCTATATTGATCACAAATGAGTGTATGGATCTACATGCGGTAAATTGCCAGTTGAAAGCACTGTGATGTGACAGCGCTCCGTTATCCATTGCTCAGAGATCATGTGCATCAGTGGATCACACATTGAGACGCAACATAGCTGTTGGATACAACTGAGTATTCATACAAATTATAAGTTGGCTGTCAATAATGACTATATGATTATTTGTACAAAATTATTGACTATAAAACAACTGTTAGGACATGTTTATGGAGAGCGTCACTGGAGAATCAATGATTTTTGGACTTGTTAGCAACTCAATTCAGAAGAAATTTGCTCGCTGTTATCCATAATCAATGTATTGCCAGCATCATAGGCAAAACAGACAGCGACACGGTAACAGCCTCATTCTGAAAATCAGCACAAATGGAGCATCAACAATTTTTGATCTTGTAAGTGAGTTAATTGGGAAGCGATTTGCTTGCTGTTGTCCATAACTAACGTATCGGCCACGTTTATAGGCGGAAGACAATGAGACATGGTAACAGCCCCATGCTCAAAATGCGCGTCAATGGAGCGTCAACAATTTTTTGTCGTGTTATTCGTTGTTTGGGACGGGATGTGCTCGCTGTTATCCATGATCATTGTATGGGCAGCATTTATGGGCAGAAGTGGAAGTGACACAGTAATAGCCCCATGCTTGAAATGAGCGTCAATGGAGTGTCAACAATTTATGATCATGTAAGTACGTTGGTTGGGACCCGAGTTGCACGCTGTTATCCATCAATGACATATCGGCAGCCTTCATTGGCCAGACGGAAAGTGACACAGTGACTGCCCCTTGCTGAAACTGAGTGTCAATGGAGCATCAACGATTTTCGGTCTTTTAAGTAACTGGTTTGGCAAGCGATTTGCTCACTGTTATCAATGATCAACGTATTGGCAGCCTGAATGGGCACAAGCGACAGCGACATTGTAACAGCGACATTCGAAGAATGAGCCTCAATGGAGCGTCTATGATTTCGGGTGTTGCATCATGTATAATCCAAAGGCTATACTACAGCTTTCACCCATAATCGAAGTATTGGGTGCCTTTCTAGGCAACATGGTTAATGTGGTTTTCGCTACATCACAAATCTGCGTCAACACAGGGTCAACAGAGCATTCACAGAGCATCAACTATTTTGGGTGTTGAATCTGGAGTAAACCAATGGCTGTGCTACGGCATTTGGGCATAATCGAGGAATTGGCCGCCTTTATAGGCAATACCGTTAATGTCGATGTCGCTTCATTTGAAAATGAGCATCAACATAGCTCCAACAAAGTGTCAATAGAGTGTCAACAGAGCATCAATTGTTTTGGGTGATGAATATTGTATAATCCACGGGCTGTGCTACGGGATATATGCATTTTCGAAGTATTGGCCGCCTGGATGGGCAATACCTTCAATGTCGATGTCACTTCATCTGAAAATGAGCGCCTTCAGAGCGTCAACAACTTCGGGTGTTGCATCTTGTATAATCCAAGGGCAGTGTTATGGCATTGACCCATAATCGAAGTTTGGCCGTCTGTATTTGCAACATGGTTATTGTGAATGTCGCTACCATCCTAAACTGATCGTCAACAGAGCGTTAATGCTTTTTGGTAATGTAAGAATGGTAATTGGAAAGGGATATGCTTGCTGTTATGCGTAACCAACATATTGGCAGCCATTATCAGCAGAAGAGCAAGTGATATGTTCCGTTCCCGATTCTGAAAATGAATGTCACTGGAGCCTCAAAGATTTTGGGTCTTATTAATCAGGTAATTGGTAGGTGATTTGCTAACTGTTATCTGTAACAAACGTATTTGCAGCAATCTCACCCAATAGAGAAAGTGACCCGGTCACAGCCCCATTCTGAAAATTATTGTCAACCTAGCATCAACTGAGGGTCATCAGTTTCTGGTGATGCCTATAGGGTAATGAAGGCGTCGCATGGATATTTGAGCTTTACTTGCACTACTGACCTCCTCCAAGGTCAAAAATACACAATATTAAAGGAAGAACATGAATTCAAATATTGTCGATATCGCAACCTGCAAAACATGCAAAATGTGATCCCTGGATGTCAAATAATCAATTTCGATTGAGAACTATTATCAACCAGCAACGGCAAGCACATTATGTGGATTTTCAGATGGACCCGCTCCACAACCCGCTGTGTACCCTCACAATTCAGACAGGTAGGGAGTATTCTATCGAACTGTACCTGAATGGACAGTTGGTGATTATTGACAACCCGGACCGCGAATTTGGCGCCGGTTGGGTCCCGACCTGGACCCAGACCCGAAGCGACGGTCCAGAACCATTGCTAACACCACATACCACTATACAGTCCATATATACTCACTCGCTGTTGTGTGCAACCGTATTACCTACTCATACCACTGCGGTCATGAGTAGGCGTACGTAACTTTACAGCTATGCGGTTCATGCTGCTTGACTTCGTCAGAACTGGTATTGAATGAATCATCAAGTCAGTTCACGGAGAATGTCAGTCCGCAGAGTGACCAGTCAACCCACGCAATGACTGGGCTCCTTGAACTGACCGCACAGCCCATGGAGCCTACACACTCCCTGGGCTAACCAGTAATCTCGGATGCAAATACACTCCGCCAGCCGACCGGTTACATCACGGAGCTTAGTTCTTGTGTTTTGATCATACTGTATTCAGTGCAATTAGAGAATGACAGAGCCTATAAAAATCCAATGAGAGCAAAGGTTTGAAAAGAGAAGAACGAAGCTGGTCAACGAAGACAGAGAGATCACCGCCAGTCTAAACACCCTTAGTCCTGCCCTCGCTCATCCTGCCCGTGCTCCTCCTGCCCGTACTCCTCCAATTGCTTTACCGCGTACGTCCCCATGTCAGTAGCTCCCATGGAGACCATCACCACTTGGTCGCAAGCCTCCACGGAAAACAGCTCAGAAACATTCACATGTCGGCATCGGCCCGCTTTCCATCCAGTGGCCTGCCCCACCGCCTTCCAGTCTACTTTCTGCCGGACTTTCCATCGGCTGCTGTGGTGGAAGAGATTCTCCCACGTCTGTAGTGTTCCAGATGTGCACCACCTGCATTGAGGGTCCTCTTGGTGTCCAAACCGCTTTAGGTACGTTCTAGTCGGCACATGCCCATTCTTCAGTCTATTGAACCTTGCCGCCGGTGACTTCACACTTGTCATTGGCGCAGATCTCTTGCTCCCGGCTTTGCCCTTCAGTCTGTCGCTGTAGTGTTTGGGGCACGTTTGGGCCTCCAACTCTGCGTCCGCTGCAGTCCTGCATCTAGCTCTATTTGCGGCCGAGGTGTACAGTCAGTCACGTACAGTGTGATCTCAGTCTTCTCGTGCTTGGTGTGCCTTGCGGTCGACCGCTTGGTGCCTGGGGATGCCCGAGTGTCAATGGACCTGATGGATCACGACTTGGATGCCGAGGGCAAGAAGGGCAGTAGCATGGTCGTTGATTGCGTTTGCAAGATGCTGCCCTGGCCTTGTGCCCAGCTGAGCTCATCCAAGTACGTTATGGATGTAAAGGGAATTTCGCTACCATTCGCTGCTCATGTTTTAAAGAGAAAGTTGATTGGCCACTTGATTCCCATGGCGGAAATGATGGTATGCACTGCACAAATACTGGGGCTTCTGTAGCTTTCTCTGGCACATTCAGTCTTGCACGGAACACAACATGATTTAATCAACCTTGACCTAGTCATAATGCAAAACGCAGTCGAGCTGATAAACGGGGAGATACATGGGGAAGCACGGATTTTGCTTCTGTTGAGGAAAGCAAGTAGACCGGTGCAGCAAATGGGCCACAGGCAGTTGCCAAGGATAGTACTGGCAGTGATTTGAGTGAACTGGATACTGAGTAGCGAGTTGAGGCAGACTCGGTTACTGGGGAACAGGAGAAAGAGTGTAAGGGCACGTACGCCAGCGTTCGGCCGTATAGGCATACGTATGGTAATTATGGTATACGGTTGCAAACGTGGACTCGAGTGATAGTAAATAGGTGTATAGGTAAGATTATCACTTGAGATCTAAGTCTCGTGGCGAGCCGACTATATAGAATGGCCGTTACCCGGCCCGGGGTCACGTGCCGCCATTACAGTATCCCTCTCTTGAGGCGCAGACCTCCTGGGCTGCATAAACCGTACAAGAGAAAAGGAAAAGAAAGGGAGACAAAGAAAGAAACAATCATCCTACGTACACAATCGTATGAACCCATAAGTCCCACAACCGATCGGTACAGCTCAATGGTGACCTTTCGGCGGATCCGGTGCACGGGGAAACTCCACCTGCATTGGCTGGTGGTAAAAACCCATGCCGACGCCATTTGTACCGGGCCGTGATCTAAATAAGAGAAGAAGAGAAGAGAGAAACAAGAAAACATCCAAAGTGATCCCGTCTCCATATCTCGACTTCCTAACCCATGCTCCAACGACCATCGTTCCCGTAGCTCGTATCTCGACGTAGGTCTTTTGGTGAAATTGTCAGAGTGGTAGTGATTCCGCTCGTGATTTGGCATCGATGGGAGCTTCCGCTGCCGGCATCGGTCGTAGCCGTCAATCATATACGTCAATTGCGTCTTATTCGTCGATATCTAACACGTAAGCTTCTCTAAAATGGTTATACTTACCAAGTTCAAGCGTGCGAGCGCTGTCTGAGCTCTGTGCAGTGCTTCCGCATGCTCTATAGAATATATCTTGCAGCCGGTAGTGGCATTGACTCGTAGGAATGGTATTCGAATTCTCTCGTTGGTAGGGTCGAATCCTGTACTCGTAATGAACGTCATTGTGGCGACACGTCTCGTCCATTGTAGCTTCTCTGGGTGCTGATCGCACTCAATGGACTCGTAGGAATGATGTTCGACTCAATATCTCGATCGTATTCAGTTTCTCTCATTGGCCGGATCGAATAGTCGCGGCCTGTAGTCGTGATAATTGTCGTCATCGCCGGTGACGCGTCTCGTGCGAGAGTCGGTCTAAGAACTCTTCACCGCTGCCATCAGGGTGCTCAGTTGAATGATGAAACGATCGATATCCGTGCTTGCAGTAATCATGCTTCGATATGTCCTTTTTAAGGATGTAATCTCAATTGTAGACTGTATGATGTGGCGCGTCGGTAAAGGGGTAAACTCGTGAAATCTCGTGAGCGAAACGTATCCGTTTACTGAAAAGCGATAATAGTGTAAGGGCACGTA
>Ga0307512_10001708_pt1 | contig 30006 bp, 27 predicted proteins | sample 14_EM_MG_FD_200267 | JGI IMG/M metagenome (GOLD analysis project Ga0307512, IMG submission 200267) | Populus trichocarpa ectomycorrhiza microbial communities from riparian zone in the Pacific Northwest, United States - 14_EM | ecosystem: Host-associated > Plants > Roots > Unclassified | place... | reverse complement strand
TACCTGACTGTTTAGCTCTGTACCCGCCAGTATTTTCTTTCCAGTGAACTTATGACAATACGATGTGCAATGTGCCCTCCAAGTAAGCCTGTAATGTAAAATAGTAACAAGTACTTGTCAATATTTGACTGTACTGCGTATCTCAATAACAATATTACAAGAGATGGATAGAACTTTCGTTTTCGACTTTTCAACCCGCTTAATGATCTGGTAGTGTTCTGTGCAATCATCCTCATTGATACGTTTTACAATGACTGTTTTACCTGCGAGCATGGCGAATGACATCGTATGCTGGGCTTTTCTCTAATTGTGAACCCCACGCAGTTACCCCTCAATACACCCTCCCACAATCACTTCGACTCTCAAAGCTCGTCTACATCTAGTTCTCTCTCAACACTATGCACCCCACCACGATAACCAGCCATCTGCCCTCTGTCGACGCTCGCCGTTGGCTGGAGCAGCAAGTGTAGCTTACCTACAGTCCTGACCCCGTTGATCAGGACTATCTAATGTTCGACGCTCGCCAACACAGCTTTCGTGATGGTGATGATGGTGGCAGTGATTTGGAGCAGTCTCCAAGGAACTCGAACAACATACTTGCAAAGAAATCTCAGGTTTGACATTACACAACTTATCTCTACCTATTCTTACACGGTTCTATAGAGGGATCCATCATTCGATTCATTTGGCACAGGCAGCTTCAGGTTTTCGCCAAGTGACGACTACGATGATGGCGATGGCGATGACGCCAATGTTGATGATGATCATGATGATGATGATGATGATGATAATGAGAATGGGTACCTACATCACGCTATGGAAACTGGTCACAACTTGGAAATGAACGGCAACCGAGGAAGACGCCTGGTTCGAGCTGAAACTGACTCCGAGAGTGGAACTCAGTCGGAGCCATCGAACACGAGAGCAAAGGAGCCTCGGAAGGTTGCGACCAGGACATTCTGGGTTAGACCCCTCATTACTTCCTTGTATCCATTGATACTGACAGGTATAGCATGCGGATAATGAAGAGCATGGCAGAGAAGAAGCTGTGGAAGATGGGGATGAAGAGGATGAAGAAGAGAGTGATCCGCCAGTGCGTTGGCAACGGAGAAACAAACAACCTATGAACTGGAGATCGAGAGCCACAAAGAGGCCCCAAGTTCGACTTTCCATGACTTCCTGGCATCTACGGTGAGTGATTCATGCAGGATGTGAATGATGAAGTAGACTCGGACGTAAACGAAGCATATGGTCTTGCCGGAGATGAAGACAATGGTATCTTCGAGGACTTTGCCGACAAAGTACTTGCGATCGCACAAGATCTCGCCAGAACGACAAACAAGTGTACCACCATGCAGATCCTCGAGCGTGCGAGGGCTGTGACCACTGCTAAAGTATCTCGCTTGTGCTGTAACAGGATGAGCGGATGGAACCTTGCAATGAGGGAGGAAAAGGAATCAGTTTCCGCCGATCTACGCAGACCCAAGGCAGGGTCTGGGTATAAGGGGTGGCTTGCGTTCACGGGAGAGTACGCAAAGGAGGTTGCGAATGTCTATGAGGAGAAGAGGGAGTACTACGAAGAGAAAGTAAAGGAGATGAATGAAGAGGGCCGGGTAGGCACTATGGAGAGCCTCCAAAGAGCGCAAACGAAGGGAGTGAAGCTTTTGCAAGAAACAGCAAGTCTCTTGATACTCAAATATGAACATATACAGTACTGACCAAGCAGGTGGCATACCTTGGGAACCACGGCGTACATACAGTCCTGCTTGTTATACCGACCAAGATTCCTGCACGAGCTCTGAACAGTGCCGGCTATAGAGCAGCCTACTATAAGCTCATCCTCGACAGTGGAAGAAGTCTTGAAGAGTTTAAAACTATGTGTGACGGCTCGGATTTACACCGGCAAACATGCACACTGCTCTCGGTACCTAAGACTTTTGAAGGAACAGCAGCGAGAGATAAACTCAGGACGTTAGTTTCTTCTGCAATTCTTGCAATCATCAGTAAGTAGCCCATAATGACGTGGCTGAAATTACACTGATTCACACCGCAATGTACAGATGCGAAGACCCCAAATGGTATAGAACAATTTCAGAAGCTTCCCCGTCACAGGCTGCAGAGCATTCTGACTGCTAGGAAGCCCAAATGGTGTGCACCCGAGCATTGGAGTGCCGAGTTCAGTGGTACTCAGGAGAGAATCTACGACACCATTCTCTCTACTCGGCTGGAAAAGCTTGAAATCACATATGATGCCGTGAAAGGTGAACCGAAGGAGTTGAAGCTGGTCCGTTTATGATATTCATGCAAAGAAGATATCATAGAATAAAGATTACATTAGGTAAACTACCACCGCATTACAATAAAGCGCCACCATTTTTGAATGATGGTGCTTACTTACTTATATAGAATTGAATGGTACTGCTTGGTATCCGAATCAACGAGTGATAATAACTGGACATGCAACAATTCTTAACTACAATGCAGTACTGCTTCATACTCGCAAGTATTATCGTACACTCGAAATTGAGTCACATTACTGTGGACTCCGAGATTTCAATTGGGATCAACCAATACTCATTGGTATAGTTCAGTATAATCAAGTACTAAATGCATCATACTAAATGCGTTGAACTATGTTCAGCCTCAACCAAGAAAGATTGAACTATAGTTACTTGCAAGTAAATAAGTAAAGACTACGGGGTGAAATAGCCCGTTGGTGTCTGTAGGGCATCAGTTTAGGGTCCTGCAGAGCCCCATACGCAGGCTAACGTCCATCTCACGTTCACCACCTCGACACCTCAGTTCAATATTCACCCCACCATATCGACACCTACCGCACCATTTCATTTACACTTTGCATCTTGTATTGCAGGTCACACTTTTGCCGATCTATGCCTAATCGCCATACGCTCGATGTTCTCATACTCAGATATCATGGCTAGGAAGCGCAAAACAGCTGTTTTTGAGACGGTTGCATTGGGCGGATATGGTGGCTCAAAGGCATAGATGATGAATATACTGAAAGGAGAGAGGAGAATCCTACTTCAACCTCCGAATCTGATTGGAAGAGGAAGAAATGGCCCCAGCGCAGGAGACCAAAACCGTTTCCTACCCCTTCAGCTTGACTACGAGCAAGAGCAGCTCGGTAACCAGCCGGATGATGAACGGTATATTCGAAACGACGGTATACATTGGGTTGACGAGATCATCGGCACTACAATCAGTCAGAGGAGGTCGTGGCTCAGCGAGAGGCAAAAGCTTGCACAAAACTGGCGAGAAGTTGAAAAGATTTTGTTGGAGGCTATCTGCAGCAGGTCGGAGAGGGCCTGCAAATGCTTCCGTCCAGATGTTGTCAACGTCAGGCACATCACCATGGGGAGGTATACTTGGAGAGACGTTCCGTATTGCCAGTGCGCAACTTTAGCAAGCCACCTCATATCCTCCGGATTCTTCCCGTCGAGCCCAAGAAAGCCTCGTACTGTGTTCTCACTAAAACTACTTCGCACTCTACATGAACTGTGTACCAGGGGTTCTATCTCCAAAGAGGTTTGGGCTGGAGGCCTTCGAGCAGCTTTTGAAGCAGATAACAAGATGGTTCTGCCAGACTTTTCATGCCCGGTATGCCCAGATATTGCCTAATACTCATCAATACTGATATATACGGTTATTCAGCTTCGAGACACCTACCATCATTGGGTTGCCACGAAATATCAGGTCGATACAATTATAGCATCAGTAATCCAGGAAGCCGACCAAGGGACTCCGTGGAAGGAGGAACAACTTGTGAATGTGTGTCCACCTTGCTTTAACTTCTCCGATGAGGATGAAGATGGTACCATACGGATAACAATTGACGGGAATATGCAGCATGCACGACTGAAGAGGCATACACTGTGAGACTTTGAGATCTTCGAACCAAAACTCTTCGTCGACTATGGCAGGAAGAAGTTCGATTTGGCAACGAGCGCCAACGACCAGGTCAACACCATCATCCCCTCCAACGCCTGCGGGACAAATTTAAGGCCACCGACGGATGGAATGGACCCGAAACCATTACCACTGCAAAGAAAGTATTAGACGAGAGTGACGTTGTTGGGATTACATGCTTCCATGGCGTAAATTTGACATCTCTGAATATCTACGGTGGTGGTGAGCGGCAAAGCCATGTTATCAGACTGATAGATGATGTGTTGCATGAGGTTCCCCACTTCGCCGAGCTGAAGTTGTGTTATGACGTTGCTTGGGTCTTTGAGAGCGCTCTGTACCGCTACAATCCGGACTGGATGGATGTAGTTGAAGCACGAATTGGGAGGTTTCATATATATGGGCATGAGTACCGGTGCCATGTCTTGTACAACCTTCTTCACTCAGCAAATTACGGTCTCATGGTCGGTGAAGAGCCCGAGCATCTGTGGTATATCATGCAACATCTCATCCGGTCGGGAAGAGTTTCATCAAGTTCGCGCCGAACGCAGAAGATAGACTCTTTTGGTAGGTACTGGCCAATATAACTAGATTTATTACAATGCTAATGGAATCCTCGTACAGGGCTGTACAATGCTCAACGTTCTGGAGAAGACATGGGCAATAACCTGGAATGCCGCTGGACACAGATGGTTGAAATGGCAAAAGAAGCAAAGGAAACTCTTGCACAGATGACTACCATGGTGGTAGCAGAGTGAATTGATAAATCAGGGCGCGTGCATCCACGGAGCAGGATTTCATTAGATTGCCTGGTGGAGCAATCAGAAGATCAAGTCAGGTACCATACTCAATACCGGTGAGTACTAGAATATACCACGCAAGATCGATAATTACTGATCTACTACAGGGTGCCTCAATAATCCAATAATGATGAGATCTTGGAGCTTCTACTGGAGGAAGAACGGTTACGAAGACGAGATCCGAGGGTGACGAGACTCCTCACATTGACCGCCTCGACACGCAACGAGTGGAGAAGGAATGGCGAGCTCTTCTTGGGCCATCAACGTGCTCATGCATTGAAACAGCTTCGTTACCTACAGGCAGAGCTCATCAAGACTGTGACAGAGTGGCTAGTAGAAGTTGACGTGCTTCACAAGCGAGTCAGAGGCCACAAGAAGGCAAAGAAGATCATTGCGAAGATTAATGGAAGATGGAAGCAGCTTGACAACTTGGTGAAGAAATTCAACGCTGAGATTCGCAAAGTTGGCGATACGAACTTGAGGCAATTATCAGCAAAAGATATCCGAGAGAATGGTATGGAAGACAATGAGATATGGGATATCAAAAGGCTTATGTCAAATTCTGATTGGGCGGTATACTAGTAAGTAAGGGATGGTATACGGTGGTACTTCGTTCAACAACAGGTTGTCGAGGAGAGAAGGATGCTGCAATTGCATGCCCAAAGGCTGATTAAATGGCTCAAACATCAAGGCATTGTGCTTCTCAACCTCCTCCACCGTGAAATGAGGATGGATAGCCATCATCTTAAAGAGCTCCTCCTTCATCGCTTCCGAATTATACGCTCTCTGTTTGCTTTAAAGCACGACTGCATATCTCCGCTCGATCAATGGAGAAGCCTCGAAGGTATTCCACTGCTATACAATCATTTATGCAAGTACTAACCTACCGGAGGACTCAGGTTACGAATCTTAGATGCCATGCAGAGTGTTGCGCGACCGGATGATATTGATGCCGTCGATGGTGGTTTGGCAGATGACAGAGACGGTGAAAGTGACTATGGCCAGATAGGTGAAGAGCTGGCAGCAAAAATCATGGAAGATCTAGAGCGTGAATGGGCAGTGGCGTTAAATGACGAAGAGGGCGATGGCATCGAGAAGGAGGAGGAGGAGCAGGAGGAGGAGGAGGTGGAGGTGGAGGAGGAGTAGGAGGAGGAGGAGGAAGAGGAACACGAGAGAATGGATCTTGAAGAATAGATCGGATGGACAAGACACATGGGAACGAATGATGTATAACCTTGTCAGTTGTTAGGCATATACCAATATGTGATGGTAGTGGCCGATACCCTCCAATACCAGTATAGAATGGCCACGCAGCTGTCACTCGTCGCGAAGATGGCAAAATCACACGGCTGTCACGGCGTGAAAACGCTCTCTCAAAGACTATCACTAGCTTTCTGCGTACACTCTAATTCCCTGCTTGAAACCTACACATTCTCTGCTGAGCATTATTTTTGAGGTTAATAGCTCTCAGACCATGTCAAACCTCTGTTTAGAGTTTGACCGATTTCGACCGAATTCAAGGCTTGGTGAAAATCGCGGTTAATGTACCCAGAGAATGGCAGCATAGACTATAGGTGCAATAAAACCTAGTTCAACTCCCGGATATTAAAAACAGTCTAGTCCAGGGGTTTGGGTACGAATTGTAGACTATTCATCGACTAAGTCTATATTCCGTGCGTGATTGTATATATTTTTGTTGCTATGCCTTCAAAGTTTGAAATGGAGGCTTCGATCTGTTCTTCAATGAACATATAAGCTTGACGCGAGTATATGGGTTACATATTATAGCTTTGCATGCCACCTGCAAGTGGTAGTTGACCTAAACAGAGAGAGTTGCATACATGAACATATTACCTGAAGATTCCAGCTTCTCAAAGGAGTTCTACTGAAAACATTGTTCCAACACGGCTTGTACGCCTCCATGAATCCATGGGACTACGAGTAAACCCTGTGAGAGGGCTTGAATTGGAGGCTGTGCATCACCGACAATTTGCCTGCGCCTTCATGTGATTGGTCAAAAATGGTTAAATCTTTTCCAGCAGCGGTAACTTTCGTCTGTGAGTACTTCCTGAAGGAGTCAGGTAGTCACGGGGAATGAGTATTATATGGCTCGTGAGTGTGGAACAGAATTGAGAGATTGTACCACAGAGAGGCAGTAGCTAGGTCGTCAGATGACGGGATGTGCAGGTTATACTCTAGGAAAGGGGGGCCAATTAAGTTTCAAAGAAAATGGGGAGAAGGAGAAAGGGATGGTACATTGGACCGAGAGGAGGGTTTGGCGGACACGTCAGGTTCACACTGCGGAGTATCGGGGACAGATGGATTTTTGTCATACTCTAATTAGACTAAATACAATATGAATTAACAATAAGGCATTAGGTGGTACTGACAAATACTAACCGGTATCCGCTTGTATTTTACAGTATCCACCAGCTTTTTTTTTTTTGCACTGATTTGTCGATTTCTAGCTCTCCAATACAAAAACATACTGAACAGTAATGGCAGTTACTCGACATATAATTTCCAAAGTAGTATTATGCTATATGGCTCGCTAAGAATACACAAACTCCCAGTGTGCTAAGAATACAGGTGGTAAATCCTCGCATAAATCCCTATGAAAGAGCCCAGTAAAGCCCCAGCTTGCTACCCAAGTTCTTCCTCTCACATCTGAGGCGAGGGTGCTGCTGAGTGTTCTCAGACCATCTCTTTGCCTTTTCCTTGCGTTCCTCCCAGAGCTCCTTCTTCTTTTCCAACTTTCTCTTCCACTCTTCCAACTGATGTACTGGCGAGTCATTTGCGTCCGGGAGTATCGCTTTGCACCCTTTCTGCTTTTGGAACGTACTTTGGTATGCAGCCGACATCTAGAAAGCAATTAACATGTATCGGGTAGAGAGCAGTATAGATACATACTAATTCAAAATTTCCTTCAGTACCGAGACTTTGAAACGCTCGAGTGAGCTCCAAAAACTCGGCATCAACTCCATCAATGGCATCCCTGCCATTCTGAATTCCATCGCGTAAGTTGAAGCTTGCGTCTCTGCCTTGATTGCCGTTGCCAAAATCAATGCTCGCATCGTCGTCATGATGCACGTTGCCGATATCGAAGCTCACATCCCTGCTTTGATTCCCATTGCCGATATCGAAGCTCGCATCATCGTCTTGATTCCCGTTGCAAATATCGAAGCTCACACCTTCATATTGACACCCGTTGCTGGTATCAGGCTTTGAACTTGGTAGACGAGTTTCGGAGTGTCGTGAATGGAATCGAGGTGGGCCCATCGGAGCCTGAGAGATATGTGATTGGAGCTTAGAACCGGAGTGGGATGATAAGCTGTTACCGGCGGGGGATGACCTGAAGGTTTTCCGGAACATGAACTCGTGCATCATGCCATGAATGCGTTCTGGTGCGCCAATAGGTTCTCAAAAAGTCAATATCTCATGTACCCGTATGGTATCCCTTGGCACAACCTTCAACTTCTCGTATACATCCCAAACATCCTCTTCCATGGATCCACCACCCGACTCGATAATTGTTGCGGCAAGCTTGTCGATGTCCTTGGCCATGCGTGGTGGTAGGGGTTGCTGTAAGATCTCGGCCGCCGACCGCTGGGAGCTGGTTAGGCGCATCCTGTTGTTCTTGTCGTTAGTCACAGGCTGGTCGGTGGTGGTTCAACGGGTTCTGATGTCAATTGACGATGCTTGGCATGCTAACCCGGCACGATGCTTGGCATGCTAACCCGGCAGCACCATTTACAGCTTGCGCTACCGAACTTTCTCCTGCATATCTGCCTCGCTACTGAACTTTCAAAGACGATCATAGAATCAGAACCCGCATGCGAAAAGTACAAGTACATTGCTACCTGCAGATACTGACTAGTACTGATCGCTACTGATAAATACTGAATAGATCGTGCACTCTGTTGCACAGAACCCTACCGAGACCCTCAGCAAGGCTGAAACAATACTTCGCGACAAGAATAGATCTCACATCCTTACCACTATGACTAATGGGGGAACCGAAGTCGACCCCGCCGAGGTTGACAGACGTATCCACATCGAAGAGTTGAGTGGAAAGATTTGAATAATTCTACTACTTTCAATGTCCTTATACTTACAAAGAAACAGAACTATGTGATCGGCAAAGAAGAAGTCGAGAACATCATTGAGTACGTTCGGGATAATGGATTTCATGGTATGAAGAACAAGCGACTCATAGAGGGGCTCTACCTCGCCTGTAAACTTCCGGAGAGTTCGATTGCTTGCCGCGAGAAGCTCAATGTCAGTCTACTTTCGTTCATGCATTAGTGGCAGAATTAACCACGATGGATTGCAATAGACAAAGATCAGCAATACCATGCGAACACGCCGCGAGGTCTTGGAGATGTTCCAAGATGAGGATGCTGAGACTGAGATGCTTGCCAAGCGTGTCAAGCACATTGTTCATTGCTTTCTTGAATCGAATGTCGATGAGGGTATCACTGTTCTGGAGGCGATGGGAATCTCTGTCAATAAGGAGAGTGTTGCTTAAGTGGAACAGTCTCTTAGGGAACGGAAAATGTTGAGGTTTGGTGGGATAATTGGCACTATTCTACCATTTAGGCACTTGTAATCAATAGTTCTGTTGCTACCCTCAATACAACCAATTAGGTCAATGAGAACTAACTAGTATTGGCTGGTATACCTTGGTATTATTCACTACGCTTCCCTATGATACGCAAACAAATCAAGTTAGTTCGAGCTTAGTGTGACAGTATTGAGTAGTACTTGTAAGTACTGACTGGTATTCTTTTGTATCGCTTTGTCAGCTGAAAGAATTATCAACACGCTTAGTTACACTTCAATACAAATCAATACTTCTCAGTACCTGTCAGTATACAATAGTACCATTTTGCACAAGATGTTTTTCGTCGTCTCTACCACACTATGCCCAAATTCCCCCCTATTTCTCCACCTTCCTTTTCGACTTCTTTACCAGCCTCTTTGTTGGGTTTTTTGGCTGTACGACCTAATCGCCATCGATATCACCATCGCCATCGCCATTCACATTATCATCGCCATTTTCGTCACTATACTTACCACTGCTATTGCTGTCATCATTCTTTACCTACCTACCACCTTTCACCTTTTGCCTTTGCCTTTCTTCGTATTTGCCTTTGTAAAGGTCGTGTTTAGAAGCGTTTCTGCCTCGCAGGCGCGGCTGCAGAACTCCGTATAATCCTCCGCTAGTCTCCTGTCAGCCACGTCTAAAGGGTCTCCCAGTTGGATACAATAGAAACGCTCGTAGATTTGTTTTCAAGCTATCAACTTCAACGCTGCTAGGCAGACAGCTACCCGATGACGAGAAGTAGATGAAGGAATAGGTACAAAGATTCACAAATTTCACTTTGTGACGGGCAACGCCATTACCTTATGCTAATACGGCTCAGTCCCTACTATTCGTGAAGATAGATGGAATCATACCAAAGTCTTTGCCAGATATCGTAAATCATGATCTATGATACCATCTCCAGGTTGCTTGCCAGCTGAGATGCATTCCTCCAAAGCCTCCCTCAGCTCATCTACCTTCTTGAAAATCCCTGCAGTTGCTGCAATCTGCTTCAGTAGACGTGAACGGCTCTTGTACTGCTTCTGCTCGTTGGCCATGCATTGCTAGGGGAAGTAATTACTTCAATACCAGAGATTCCCGTTTAGTACTTGCTGATACTGACCTGTACTTGCTCAATTGTAAGGTTAGTCAGCCGACTGACGGTCTGAATATCTTCTGCGTTTCCCTTGGCGCAAACCATGCCGTTGTTGAAGTACTCGTGCTGATACTGGATTAAATGACCTTATCACAGCCTTGAAGCCAGTTGGGGCAAGTACTTACGACCATTGACCATGTCATAGAGAAGTGGTTTGTAGTATCAGCTCGTGACTTTTTGCATCAATGCGTAGCAGGTGGGCTGCTTGTGGCAGCAAGACAGTCATCACTCCCATCGGCGTCTCCGTCAACACTCCGAGACTCCACATTACCTCCATAGCTGGCCACATGGTCAATCTCATTTGCGCGTTCATTGACTTGCGAATCAACATGCCTCTTGATGGCTTCACTATCCGCCTCATCAGCGGGTTCGTCCACCACCTCACGAGTATCTAACTCATTATCCTCGTCGGCCTCGTCATTGTACAGTAGACCACTCACAGCCCTTGACAAACACCGGTCGATCACAGTCGGAAGCTCGAGGATGTGTGCATTGCCATCTTTGTCGATGAAGCAGTTTGGAGAGGATAAACGAGCTAAAGAAGGCCGATAGGAACGGCCAGGTTTACACGGCGGAGAGCTTGGTGGTGTATGCATCGTGGGAGAGATTCTGTGAAGTGTGGTGAGGTCAAACAGTGAGCAAGCTGGGGTGAGAGGTGTAGGTTGTAGTAGATGTAGCTAAGTACTTACAAAATTTGACGTCACTCGAGTGATGGTGTAGGGTTTTGTAGAACTCGGCAAGGCTACATCAGTTGTTGATGGTTACACACAGGAAACGGCTGAAAGTTATTGTCAATGAAGGAATAGTGCTATGAGAGACAGCAAAAACGGATCCTGAATACAGCACGCTTGAGTCATTAGACAATACTGGTAGATACTGACAAGTGAAGCACTGTATAAATCCAAATATTACAACTCAATAACATTGCCGAGGTTGAGTTGAAGAAGTATATGTTAGTACTGACCACTACTACCTAGTGGACTCGCTCTTCCCTTCGTATGTGCTTTATTCACTCATATACTGAAAATTATCCCACGCTAGAACGGTCATGAAAAACAAAACACCAGAACAAAAACAGTAAACGAGGCGTAAACAGAGGTGCCGCCACTCCACCTGGACTCTCCCATTCTTGGCCGGAAGCCATTTCACTAGGTGTAGAGTCGAAAAACATACAGAGCTTCCCACGGTATATGTAGGGATGCGGGTGGCCGCGTTTCTCGAAGCTGAATGCGCTGCTTTGCCTTAACCACTGCCGCCCCGCTCATCTTGTATACCTCTTCCCTCGCTCCTGGCCTCCTTACTTCCAATGATTCCACCAGTCCGGACAATCCCAGTCCCAGATAGGGCTCAGTCCAGTCTAGTCCAACAGGATGGCCAGACTGGACTGGACCGCAGACAGCTAGTCTTGGACTGGACGGGCTCAGTCTGGACCGGTCCATGCAGGTGACGTGGAGGGAAAATCCGTTTCTCACCACCACGACTACTCAGTTTTGCAGGGTGTATGGAGATACAGGGATCGCGGAGATCGACTGAGCGACGGGGAGTTTTGCTAGAGGCAAAGGTTCATGACTGCTCTTTTAGACTTTACACTACTCTTCCATTCCCTACGCATCTTGGACCTTTAGACCTGTACCTAGTTATCACACCATAGCCAATACACACAGTTCTCCCCTTCACAATCGCAACAGGGAGTATATATTTGGAAGACCCCAGGGTAGATAGACATCATCTCATCAAACAACGAAATACACACTGTTTCTTTCACAGCTCTTGGTCCCACGCACTCTTGCCTAGCTTTCATAGATCCACGCAATTTGTGTGGTTCCTCAAGCACTCTTGCCGAACCTTCATAGATCCACGCAATTTACGTGCTTCCTCAAAGCCTGGTAGTCTATCACATCCTCTCAACCTTTTCCTGTGCTCCTCGAGCCTGATCCGCTCTTTCTCACGAACATGACACCTCTTGCATGACACAATTCAGTGACGCAGTGTATGACTGAGTCCCAGTGACATCGGGCTAATTACATCCGAGTGGACTGTTCCAGTCCCAGTCCGTACCAGTCCAGTGGAAATTTGGACTGGTCCGATCCCGGTCCAAAAATCTCTTGGACTGGACTGGACTAAACCGGGACTGGTGGAATCAATGCTTACTTCCCTCCCATCCTTAGGCTCTGGCGCCAAAACCTCCAGCTCGTGCTCAGGCTCTAGCCCAGGCTCAAGCTCCAAGCTGTGGCTCAAGCTCTGGCTCTAGCTATAGCTCAAACTCTTGCTCGTTCTCGTGTTTTGTGTCTCTCACTCCAGTGCAGGCCCATGCTTTTGCTCATGCTTGAACTATAGCTCAAGCTCAAGGTTTCCGCCCCCATCTTCCGTCCCTTCCATCGGCCAAAATGCTCGCCCCTGCCAGCCGATGGTCAATATGGCTCGCCCCTATTAGGCATCGCTCAAATCCCACCCTCCAATTCGCTTCCACTTGCCCTCAGTCAAGTTGGACAATGCTGTAACGGTGAGTATTGAATATGTACAAAAGCCTGCGGTGAAAAGTTCGGTTAAGACGTTTGAAATCCCGATATTTACAATACAAACAAGCAGGGAGTAGTATTGGAACGTCCTGACACTGCAGAATGCACTCGTAGTAGTTGGCAAAAGACAGCGCACCAAGATATACTGACAAGCAGTATAAATGAGTATAGAGCAGTACTGAATGGTAACATGAAGTATGGGAAAAGTTTTATTTGTTCTGGCCGAAAGGCTGAGAATAAATCGAATGAACCCAGTCATTATATTGATATTGGACGATACACGCCAATACTGGACAGTAACGGGCGCTACAAAAGCAATCAATGCGATAAACAACATATGAAGTCGGGCGTGAACGCAATGAAGGGTTAAATATGGCGCTGTACAGATTTGTACTAAACAGTATTGAGCAGTATGAATATAAACCCAAGTACTTTCTGCGATAGACTCTGTACTTGTGCGAAATGAACCCAACACAAGATCAGATACTACCGAGTACGGATGAATACAAGACGATAACAGGTGGTATACACAATTTGGAGTATTACAAGTGATAGACGATGGACTATTCCGTGAAATGAACATGGCTCAGCCACAGATACAAGCTAGTACATACCCATACTATGCAGTACAAGTTTATACTGAACGTCGTGAGAGTAACATTGGAATGGTGTCGAATGGAAACATATATGGCCCCATACAGGTCAGTACTGACGCATATTTGAAAATACTGACAGAATGAGAGATAAATCGCGAGAGTTCTAAAATGCGCGGGGATAGGGATACTCTAGGCTGTCGCACCAGAAAATGATAGCCGTACAATACTAACAAATACTGATAAGTATGGCTTAGCATTGAACGGTCGCAGTCTCTGCGCGGGGTCAGTCATTACAAAGTTATTACTACCTAGCAAGCGGGCAGCTGCCCACAACTTTTAGACCATGTTCTATCGAGCCATTTACCAATGCAAAGGACCATATGAGGTCATAAAATTGCCTACCATAGGTGATATATTCTCTATCATACTACACAGTGTCCGAGTGGAGGCCAGTTTTTCCCTTGGCCAAGATGTTGTCGGCTGGAGGCAGTCAAAAACCACAGGCGAGACCCTTCGCGAAAAAGTCGTTTTAAGGCGGTTCGCTCGAGCCAACAAAGGCATTGTGGTAGGCCCTGATCCAGAATGGGATCACGCAAACACAGAAAACAACTCCGAAATGAAGAACGAGGTGGAGGAAAGGAAAGTACACAGAATGGCCAAGGTTCATGACGATTTGGAGATGTGGCAGGGCAGCCAAAACCTATGTGTTACACAGAAGGAATCTCGCACTCAAAACAGGCAGATGACCGCTGTGGGTTACATTTCGGACACCGAAGAGCTCATCAAAGCATCCTGGTCACTCTTTCAACATGATGGTGTGGCTGCATTCATATTGTCACAAAGATCTCCTTTACCACCACCATTGTCTGCAAAGGACCTTCCTGGAGGACAAACTCAAATCTTAAATGTATGCCGAATCTGGAAAATCAACCATCATCCAGGGGAATGTGACGAGGGTAGCGCATCTGGAAGCATTTCGGACACTAAAGATTGTCTTAACTGGAATCGGGACTTAGATAATCCAGATGACACTGAAGATGATTGCGTGGCGCACATTGAATCTGATCTGGACCAAGACAATAGCAACAAGGATCCGGACTGCCCAGTGCCGCGGGATGTGAGCGCCGCGCCAAATGTTCCCCGATGGATTCAGCCTACAGGGAAGTCATCAAGAAATGCTGAAAAGGTGTTGGTGACAGTCAAAGGAATAGAAACGAGATGGAACAAGGGAGTGAACACAAAGTAGAACAGAATGCGTCAATGCTTCAACAGCTTCTTTATATATCTTGACTGAGTGTTTTTGTTAGAGATATATTATGGGCGAATGGTGAGCAGAAGCGTGTAAATATCGGTTGATAAACAGATGTATAGCAGGCGCAACGAACATTTTGGCAAGACACCTAATTTTCAGTGCTGTGTAAGCGAACAGTGCTAGAATGTTACTGCGCTCGGCTTTGCCACAGGGTGAAGTCTTAATCTGGCAGAAAGACTTCCAAAAAGTTCAAATCATAATAAAACCTACTGTCGATGGCAGCAGATGTGGAATGGACAATACAGTAAAATGAGCATCAACAGAGTGTCAACGATTTGTGCTTATGTAAGTACGGTAACTAAACAGTGCTTTGGTCGCCATTATGCATAATCGATGAATTGGCACCTTTGATTGGCACAAGAGACAGCAACAGGGTTATCGCCACATTCTGAAATTGAGCGTCAACAGAGTGTCATTGATTTTTAGCTTTGCATCTTGGCTAATTTATGTTCCGATTGGTTGCATTCATCCATTTATCAAATATTGGCAGCCTTTACTGGCAAAAACTACAGCAAACTGCTCCCTGCCACATCTTGAAAATGAGCGTCAACGGAGCGTCAACAGTTTGAGTTGTTGTATATGTAGTGATCAAGTCATTGTGCTAATCTTCGTGTTCATAAATTAATTATTGACTGCCCTTATTGCCAACAATATAATTGACGAAAGGTAAAATACCAATTCCAAATTAATCTATATTGTAAGCTGCAAAGCATACAAAAACACATTATTGGTTGCGGAAAACGCAATTTTGATAAGATACAATTAACAAACTCCAAAGACAAGTGCCATATTTGAATCTATATATGAACCCACTGGGCAACCCACTGACAACATGCCCATTTCAAACGGAATGGGAGTTTACCTTTGAACCGTACCCGACTTAACGATTCAGGTTTATTTAGCACCCAGACCGCCATTGTAGCAACGGTTCAGTTTGAACCCGGACCGAGACCCGACCTGAAGGTCCTGCACCATTGCTAATACTAGCTGCTAGGGATTGTCTACGCATTGTCAAGGGAGCGTCAACAAAGATTTATCTTGCAACTAGCATAATCCACAGGGCGTGCATAGGCATTAACACTTAATGACAAGATTTCCCGCCTGTATGAACCCAACTGCTAGCAAAATCTTCACCACTGCCTCTGAAAAGTAGTGTTAGCAATGGGTCCAAATTGCCAAGTCGGTTCCGGGTCCAGTTCCACCCGAAACCGCAGTGTGGCAACAGGTCTTACCATACGAAATACCCAGACTGTTGGACATCAGCTGGTGTTACCACCAGTAACCCGGCATTTCAAGGTTACAAGTTTCGCTCCAATTAAGTATTTGAATTCTAATCGTATCACCACATGATTAATACGTTCATTGTCCAGTTTCAGTCGCTCTTTCACCTCACTCAGTCAGATTTGCGATCCGACCAGTATTCATGGTGTTGCCATCGACAATCCCCCACATTTGCTTAAAATCTGCCATTATGTCACAACCACTCAACCAATATCAGTCGGATTGCAAATTTGAATTCAGAAGATGAAAGAGCGGCTAAAGCTGAACAATTTATATATTGACTATGTCATAATACAATCAAAACTCAAATACTTAATTGGAGCCAAAGCTGTGGGAACCTTATATTTGAAACCACGGTCCGGTTTCAACCTGGCCAAATGCCCACGGTTCTATCTCAGGTCAGAGTAACAGTCCCACCATGACGAAGCCAGTCGGGTTTTTGGACGAGTCTCATACTGAACTTACCTGAACTGCCAATCAAAACCCAGACAGCTGGTTGGTTACCAGGACCCATCGCTAACACTACCTATAAGTAAGTGTCAGCAGAGCATCAACAGTTTCTGTGGGGCTCTGTAAGCATTTACAGCAATGAACCGCCTTGTATTGTTCCTAAATGGAGTTGTTAATTGTCAGTCTTTTCAATATATCCTTGTATACAACTTCACAACTAGCATGCACTGTCTCACAGGTCTTACTTTTGTCTTGCTTATAGCTCTAGAGACAATATTTCAGCACTAGCATTGTACTTAACAAAAATGTAGCATTTGACAGTCTCTCAACTCAAATTATGTACCTTTCAAATTCCTACCATCATGTCAGAGTCCCAATCTTTGAATACCTCATTGTAAGTGGTTATGATATCATACAAAAATGAACATATCTTTATTCGTGATTTGAGCGACCTGACTGTACAAATCAGATTTGATGCTTGTTGAGCTTCTATGAATGTGGGCTCAGAGCGTCATATTGCTTGAAATGATTCAAACCTTGCGTCTTCATGCCGTTTCTATTTGGAAATCGTAATTGAGAATTCCGGCCATCCTGGAATTATACGTATCATTTGTTATCAAGGGCTTAGGCATCCATCACAACATTGGGCCAGCTGTATGGGCCTTTGCCTGCTGGTAAAAGCACATATTGCAAAGTTAAATGAAGTAAAAGAGTCAGAAGTTTCTGAATTGACAAGTACAACTATTGATGAAATAGCTTTGGCCATACGGAAGAGACGAGGCAGTCGAGAAATTACAACAGTAAGTTCGCAATGAAAATTCATATTTGACAGTTAGATCTTATCTATATTATTACAATGGTCAGAGAAAACGCTACAAAGTGGCCGCTAAGGACTTCCTAACTGCTGCATTCCACAACGACATCTGCAATTGCTACCTCATGCTAGGATATGCTTCAGCTCATATTCCAGGGAACACTCTATTAAACTTAGCACTTTGACGGTTGTACAATGTATGACCCACCAGGCTGGTGCTTCTGGCCGTCAGCAGTTTTAGAAACCTTGACCGGAGGGAATACTCACTGACAGTGGATGCAATTAAGAAGATATTGCCGTTAACAAATGATGTTAGCTTCCCTTCAAACGGTTGGAGATCAATCAATTAACTTGCCATAACGTCAGTCACAGTTGAATATATGGATGGAAATTGGCTGTTGTGAGAAGTACAACTCAGTTTCGATGAAGTGTAGATCCAGTTGCTTTCCAATTTAGAATGCTAATCAAGAATATTAGGTCAAGAGTCATCATACTGGAAGAAGGCTAGCCATACAATTGAAGGAAGTTTTTGTTTGTTTTGATCTTACAGATGGCCATTTGCTTGATATTACAACTGATAATACTTCTGCCAATTACTTGATCATGCGGGAACTACAATCAACCCTTGAGGCTGCCAGAATCAAGTGGCCCACGATGAGAAATGGCATACCGTGCATGCACATGTCATTCAGGTTTCTTTGGGTGCGTTCATGAGTAGTCTCAGTGTAAAGGATGCACCCAGTGTTGGGGGTGCCCATGAGCATCAGCTACAATTCAAGTTTCCGTCAGACACACCAGGGTGTTCTGAACGGCTTTCACCGCTCTGACAGAACCTCGTAAACTCTGATGTAGAATTACATGCTTCCCATTGCCCAGGTGATGGGTCACATTGCATAGCATCAGCAAAATGTATTTCTGTTACTGGAAGCCTGCACAGCGCCGGCAACATGTCTTAGAGCACCTCGAATCACAGTACAGCAGTCAGGGAAAAGCAACATCTTCTTTGGGTACGATGCTGGTGTGACACGAAATCATAGCTACAACTAATGGTTCAATGATTTTTGAAACTCATATATTCGGTTTGTGTTCTCATATATGTATCTATGTTTCTAGATTGCTATACATCTACCATCCGCAACAACCGTAGTAACCGTCTGAAACACCCGGGTGTTCCGGACGGCTCTGACGTCTCTGGCGGAATCTGGTACCCTCCAAAGGAGAAACAGACGCGACCTCCTTTGCGGCATCTATTATACCATGCCTCTTAATCATGCGACGCATCACGTTGTATATTCCGCTCGCTGCTCCGGCATCAGGCTTCCTTTACTCTGCATCCCGAATGTGGTGACGTATACGCACAATCAGAACAACATGTATGTTACGCTCTCCGCAGGAGTTTCAGTTACGCACTAGCCGTCTACACAACACCAGGCGATGTTTATGCCTGTCTTCGGCCGATAGCCACATGCCGCACTCTCAGTTATGTTTAGCTTTGAGAGTTTGTCACTTATTGCAATACACTCTTCGCTTCGGATACATCGCTTCCCATTGCATTTGCTTTGCCATTATTGTATTTTACATGTCTCAAATATACTGTCCATTCTTCACACTCTCTGGTACAATGCCCTCAGTCCTCCACATTCTGCATTGATCCATCTTCGGCTTCTGATGCATCTTCCACCTCATCCGCATCATCGCCATCCTCGCCCTCATACCCATTGACATCTCTGGTTCCCAGGTCAAACCAACTATGCCCTCGGTCCTCTACATTCTGCGTTGATCCATCCTCGGCTTGCGATGATTCTTCCTCCTCATTCACATCCACCTCATCGCCATCCTCTCCTTCATACCCGTCGACATCACTCGTTCCTAGATCGAACCTCTCGTGGACAGTAGCGGCCCATCGTCGCCGGCTCGCGGTGGGGATGGCGTCCCTTTCGTCACCTTCATCTTCGAAATCCCCGCTGCCTGCTCGCACCCCGAAATGCGGTTTGTCATCGATGCAATTGTTGTCTATCGGGATGTTTGAGTCAGTGCTTCCGATCTCAGGTTCCTCAAGCGCCACTTCGGAGGTCAAATAGTCAAGTAGAATCGCATTGTCAACACACGCTGCTTCCACGCTGATCACCACGGCAGGCATTGGGTTCTCCGCCTGTTGGATCTGACGTTTTACTGTGGCAAGAGTGTTGTCATACACCCTCTGCTGGTAGCTCTCTGGTAGTGTGTTGCAGATATTCATCAAGAATGTATACGTGTCTGCAACGCCAGGCGAGGTTAACAACTTGCGACCCGTTACAGCGCAGCAGGATACAATCTTACCACTGTCATTCTTGCAATTGAAGTCATTCAAGCGATCAGGTCTGTCCTCTTTAAGCTTTGACTTGGAAGCTTCCGGATGAACACCTTTGTTCTTTTGCCACTCCAGGAGAGCATGGCACAATGCGCTGCAGGTAAACATGATCAGTGACGAGGGTATATGACCGTCCTTGTCGTCAATCATGGAATTATAAAATCCATCATCATACTTACCGCGGTTATTCGCCCGATGGTAAATTTTGATTTAGATAATCTGCGGGATTGCTTCTGCGAGGAAGCAAAGTGGACGCTCTCCTTGTCGTTAACAGCATTCGACTCTCTCTGTGTTTGATTTGGACCGCGTACACCACCTTCCACACTCTCTGCTATAGGAAAATGATACTTATTCTCTGCCAGAAGGGAATCAATGAATCCCAAACGCTCTGCAGTGGATTCAATGCGGTGGAGATTATAAATCTCTGCTATGTTTTCCCTTGCTGATTGAATAAAATGGGATTTAACCTTATCAACTTGTGCCCAAACTTGGTACCAGTTTGAGAGTGTAATATCCAACGTGGGCTGTTGCTTCAGCATACCTCTTTCAACATCCCCTTTGTGTGTGCCTCAAATGCTATTGACCAAATGTTGTTTTGCTGCATTGTGGTGTTCCAGTACGTCGCAATTATCTACCAGTGTGGGGCTTCAGCTAATGCTTTCACAACGCCTCGTGTTGCACAACTTACCGACTCCAAGTTGGTTGCACTCATAAAAGGCTGTCTGTTCCACATGTTGAGCTCCAGGAGCCTGCCCGTTGCAAATACAAAACGTGTCATCTTGGAGAAACGAAATTGATGGATGCTACGGCATCTGGAGACCACTGATCAAGGTGTAGACAATGCCAGCGGTTGCAATTGCCACTGCCTCTGTCTCTGATTCCTTTCTGGAGCTCGCGTTCGCAGTTGATTTGTAATGATCGCGAGAGCTTCTTGATTTGGGATAGGAGTAGGCAGGTTGTCAAGGCCACTGAGAGGAGTGAAAGTCATAGCAATGCCGGATGCGGGGCTGGATACTAGGTGACGCGTTGAGTCTGACTGTGTGATTCCGCTGCGTGCCGGTGTTTTACAACTGCTTGTACCTGGCCTGGCAGTGTGAGTAATCACTTACCGTCGCTGTGCACCGGACGGGGTGGAAGTCACGCGTTGAGTGATATCTGCAACACAACAATTGCTCAGTGAAGATGAGGGGGTGGAGTTCTGACCTTTCGATTGTAGAGGCTATGGAACTCCCTCCTTGAGAGGAATCCCCCTCGCCAGCCGGTACGGAACCACGTCTCTTAGCAGGGGGAAGTAGAGATTTCCCCAAAGGCCCACGCTTTTGTTGATTCTGACTATTAGAAGGACTTCGAACATTTCGTACGACTGGAGACGCGACAGGGTGAAGGCTGTGAGAAGGCATCATTCGATTTGGATCTTCGACGTCAAGACTGTGAGAATAGTATCCTCTGCATGCATACTCAACGGCAGGCGAGGTAGACTCCTATTTGCGCGACCCTGGAGGGATTCAACACAAATGGGAGGCGCAGTGTTGACCGCGCTAGACTCTTAACCGTGACAATACTCGGGGATGAGATCCCTTCAAAAGCATACAATTATGGTGTTAACTGCCATCAGATTAAACTCAGATTACACTGAGCATTGATATTCACAGTTACAGCAACATCTGACGGTCTATTTGCACAGATTGAAGGGTGTTTATTCCTTTTTTCCGTGATTATCATCGTATTGCACTCGTTCTTGCCACAATAGTTCCAACCATCGATTCTGTATATCTTCAGCTTCCCGGTGGAAATCCCCCGTTGGCAGGGCTTAAAGCATCACAAACTGAACAATGACGTATTCTCTATCCTAAGTCATCAGTTGCATCTGCATTTTCAACCGCTAGGCATTTGTAGCTGAGTTGGATTGTTGCACAGTTGGGATAACTTGAGAACTACTGAGTTTGCTCCGAGATGCACGAGGTCTGAGCGCTAAAAGTGGTATGACATGCCAACGCAATGCCCGGCGTTGCAAATTGTCCTCACCGCGAGTACTGAATCGCGTCTCGAGACTTGTTGTTCATGAGGTGCCTGGTGGTGCGGTAAGATGAAGCCTGCACCACGTTGTGTTCCTTAACGAACAAAACTCACACATTTGACCTTGAACCCGAAAATTGCTGAAACTCGAGTATATACATCCTTTTTTCCCGCCTACATCTCCTTTCTCGTTTCCTCCCGTATTACACTCACCGATAGCATCCTGATCTCGACATCACGTCACTTGAATAAAACAATGTTTCGCGTTCCAAAACACACCCGATAACCTGCACAACACAGTATGTTCACTCTGGGTTTCCTTTCGCTACGTTCAAATGTATCATAATGCTAATGCCTTGGATGTAGATCGATTTTCAACTCGCAGCGATGGCACCAAAGGGGAGCCGCAAGGGAAAGGGGAAGACAACAGCTACGCAAAAATGCCGACATTGGTTATAAATCGAAGACTGACGTTGGATCGGGACCATATACAGGGATTCATGTCTGAACAAATCCATTCACTTGTACGGATATACAATGTTTGCGGCGTCCAGGCCGAGAGAGACTGGGACCTCGTTTATGATATAATCTTTCTTGATCCAGTCACGACTCCCCACCTTTCACAATTCCAGGTGATGTGGCCGCACTGCAGGAGCAGGAGTTCACCTTTTCGAGAGTGGTGGGCAGCCTTCGGCTCATATATGGGGCAAATGTTCGACAAAACCCGTCAACAAATGAGCAATTGGAGGTGGGACAACCCCCGTGCCATCGGGGATCAAGTCGATTGCTCCAATCCGCAGACACCCAGCTCGGGAAGGTTTAAACGCACTGGTGAGCATTTCTCTTGGTATGGTAGCGATGATCTCAGTGCAAAGATTGAGCCGCCAATCTGCCGGCAGTACAAGCCGGGCGACTTCCTAGCTGTTACACCACTGCATTGGGAAGAGATAATCGACGAGGATGATGATGATGTGAACTGGGCGGATTCTGGAGTGCTGAGCTGTGAACAGAGCTGCCCTGGCGATGACAATGACAATGACGACGGCAAGGGTGAGGAGGACCTGTGGGGCGGTGAGAAATGGACCGGGAAAGGGAAGGGAACAAAGGATGGAGAGGGGCAAGAGAAGGGCAAGGGCAAGGGAAACGGTAAAGGGAAAGGTATTGTTGAAATGTACGAGGCAGACTTGGACACAGAGGGCTAACTTGACCGGGTATATTTACAGCCGGAAGCATCAACCGCCGTGTCAATTTCCTCAGATGATGATATCAACTCGATCGAGTCGGACAGCGAATATGACTCAGAACTTGATACTGATGAGTATATGCGCAGGGAGGATGATGTGGACGCACCGGACGGCGTTGATTTAGACGGCGATGTGGATATGGAAAGGGACGGGGAGGATGACGAGGCAGAAGATGAACAGAAGGAAGATCAGGAGGACGAGGAGGTGGATGAGGATGAGGATGAGGATAAGAATGATGATGGCAAAGAACCCTGGACGATTCGCCAGGGAGAGATGGTAAATACATCAGCTGACAATGTAGATACGATGGTAGACGATCAGCCAATCGTGCTACCTGAGTAATTCCAGGAGATGAGCAGGCATACTTCATGGCCACAACCACTGGCGCCAGCCCAACAGCCAAAAACCCCTGACCCTCGCCCACACCCACGAACTCCGGAGACCCATCCCCTCAGTCGGTTGGAGCATTTGGTGCTTGTGACACCACAAATACCTCGCCCGGCGGTGCTAACTGAGCCAGAAGCTGTGGCAGCCAGAAACACCTTGGATGTGTATGTCGATCAGCAGCTGCTGAGTTAATCATCAGATAGCGACAGTCTCCCCAAAATCCCTCTCTCTGATGTTTCTCTCCCCAATGTCCCTCTCCCCAATGTCCCCTTCCCCAATGTCCCTCTCTCCAATGTCCCTAGCACTGAGGCACGGCCGGATGTCTCGGTAGGCGAGCGGTGAACCAGTCCCCGCGTTGAAGAGGAGGCGATGGTTGTTGCGTTCGGGTTAGGGTCGGGTTTATGTCTTGCTCGTTTCCTACGTTCTAATCTATATATCTCATGCATTGATTATTTCACCAGTCGCTAGGTTTTTGGATCGCTCAAGGTTTATTTTATTTATAGGTTTTGTATTGGTTTAATTTTATTGGTTTTATTTTATTCATAGTATTATGGGACATAGGGCATGCTGTGTTTTTGCAACTCCTAGTGTGTAAGGAACCTCCTTATGATGGTGTTAAGGCTCAATAAATCTCTCCAGTATCGTGAGCTTATACCCACACCAGACTGTTCAGGCCCAACACCAACTTTCAACCCTTGCTACAGTGAATACTCGACTCCTCGCGTCTCGTTGACAACGCCAGAGACGACCAATTTCTGTTGCCCCGAATTTTCATGCGGAAAGAAGTTCACCTCTGACAGCTGGCGACTTGAAGGAATCAAATTACACCATCCTGAACACCTTCAGAGGAATCTGTGTGTTTGCAGAGCGCCCCGACGCGTTGAACCCGCTCAGCGTGGTGAATTCGACTCTAATACAGATTCAGACGAAAACTTGCACGCATTTCCCTACCTCGAAAACAATGAAAACATCGCAAACACGGAGTCTCAATCAATGCCACCCATGCCGCGGCAGGAAATATACCCCGGCGCCGGCGCTCCGCAGATCGATTACACCGCTGAGCCATCGGAACGCGATGCTCAGGGCTGCGATGAGACGAACGTACAAATCAATCCCTACTATCCGTTTGTGACGCGTAAAGAGTACAAATATATTCACTGTGGAATCAACAAGAAGGGCATTCAGACGTACTAGGACAACCTGCTGAAGGAAGAATACACCGCTCTGCGTTTCCCAAGCTTCAAAAACGGGGCTGGAGTCCAGAAGCACAGAGCTAGCATGCCACATGATATGGCTCTCGGGGAGTGGGAACTACACACTCTCCAGGATATGAGATGGAATGACAATCACCAATACGCTATCAAATACTGGAGTCGAGACATCATCAATAGCATGAGATGGTTAATGCGGCAGCCAGCCTACACTGAGCATCGCATATTCCCCTCCCAGCCGTGCTTTCACAGCGATACGCCCCCGAAACGCCGATATACCGAAATGCACACTGGAGACAGGTGGTGGGAGACACAGGCAAGGAGGGATATTCGAGGATGATAACGTGCTAATCGATGTTTAGTCAACGCTCAGAGTGGGGGATACACTGGTTCCCTTGATCATCATCTCCGACGGAACGCATCTCTTTAATTTCGCTTGCGACAGGAAAGAGTGGCCTATATATATGACAATTGGCAATCTATCTTCGAAGAGCCGCCAGACGCCCTCAATGCACACCGTCGTAATGGTCGCTCTCCTACTGATTCCAATTAAGAACCGAAAGATTCCTCAGACGCGGCTGAATGAGCAGTGGTAGAAGAACCGACAGGTGATGAACGAAGTACTCCGGCAGATACTCCAGCTACTCACCGTTGAACAAAATCCCAGCGCTGGGAGCGGGTATTACAACGTTCTCTGTGCAGATGGCAACTTCAGGCATTGCCAACTGGTTTTAGCAGCATAGCTAGCAGATTGTCCAGAGTTTAGCGACCTATATTATCTCGAGCGGCATGTCTGTTTTTGGTGCAAGTGTCTAATGAACGATCTTGGAGATTATGTACATCCTGACAAGGAACACCCCTGGCGGGATCACAACCTATATAGAATGTTCCGCGATTCCAACACCAAGGCAGCGCATGCCGAACTCTGGTTTTGACATGTCGACCGAGGATTCAATCTGTTTTGACATATTCCCTGTATTGTGAGTGATCTCCTGAAGCCTGACCTCTTCCATACAATGTTGATCGGCATGCTTGACCACCTCCAGAAGCGGATTTTCCACTTCATGAAGACGCACGAACGGCTCGCCAAGTACAATTCAATCTGATTATCCATGCCTGCGTACCACGACCTCACACCAAACAATAAGTCATATGACGCAGTTTCTCAATGGAATGGGAAGGAGATGAAGGAAACAAACTGCTACCTCCTTGGAGATGTCACCCAGTGTCTACGAGGTGGAAACCTCGCTCAGCGTCCCATATTCAATCGCGCAATGGAATGCACACAGGCATTGTTAGAATTCTATATGTATGCTTGATATAAATCTCACGATGATACAACATTAAGCTACATGAAGGATGCCTTGCATCGTTTTTACACCTTCAAAGATGTGTTCTTACTCGGTCGAGCCGGCAACAAGGCGAAGGCTAAAGCCAATGCTATGAGAATAGATCTGGTGAAGAAACGAAAAGTAAATGAGGAAACAAATGGTGAAACTTGGACTCCGTCCAAGAAGCGCCGCGAAATGAATGCCTGGCGGGATTATATTATCCACAAGATATATATTTTGAACGAGTTAGATGTCGACTTCAACTTTCCGAAGATCCACTTGATGTCTCATTGGGCCCAACAGGTTTGTCAATACCGAGCGTTGCAACAGTGTTCTGCCGAAAGACATGAACAAGCACGTAGAACGAACCTCCCGGACGGTTGGAATGCCTCCAATTAGAATCTCTACTATCTACGCCAAGTAATCACCTGTCAGCGTCGCATCCTCTGCTTCGAAATCAGGGAGCTGAATCTCAAAGCCCTGGTTCAGCGTCTGGAGATCAGCGCTGCAGCCTGCAAAGTCCTCCCTTCCGGCGCTGTTCTGGCTGCCCCCCAGAGCCCCCAGTCATATTCGAAGCCCGAATTCCTGGGACCCCAAAACCACCATGATGGAAAGCATCCTGACGCTATCATCAAAGACTTCAGAGGATTGATCGACAATACGCAAGACGCAACGCACCGCGCTGCAATATCCAGTGGCACCCGGGAGTTGATAAAGCATAAGAGTTGTAACAAGACGTATATATGGGATGAACAACTGCATGCAATGGAGCTCTGTATTTACCATGGTAATAAGGTTCGAGTTGAGGGTTTAGAAGGTGAACGCATATCCCAGATGTGTCGATGCACAGGAAGCCAGAGCTGGCATGGAGGGGATTGACGGAATGACTGAGTGTCGGTAAAGCAATGTCCGGAGACGTGCTATAGCCCTCTGAATGGGCATCACCTGTGGCAACAGCAACGACTATTCATAATCAAGCTGCAAAACGAGGATGGAGCTCTCATTGAGTACTGGTTAGCCCTGGCGCTCACCACAATGACTGAAAACTCGGGTAACTTGGATCCCGTTTCGAAATTTGTACAGGAGACAAATGCACCGGCAGCCGTTGCATTGCTAGTTTTCAGCGTGGGAAACATCATCGCCTGTGCGCAAGTAATTCCACAGATAGCAACTAGCAGTAACACAGCAGACGGACGGAACAAGCGATGGATTGTCAATAGCCACACAGATCTGGCGACTTGGAATGATGTGTATAATTAGTAAAAAGAGAATTGCATTGTGCGCGCAGGTAGAAGGAATGAGAGGAGAGATTTTCGCAGCGTCACCAATCGCCTTGCTATCCCGTATGATTAGTAAAGAGAGATTTCCATTTTGCGCTGGGGTAGAAGGAACGCGAGGAGAGATTTTCGCAGTGCCACCCATCACATTCCAATCCCGATGCAAGTGTGTACCCACTGAACCCATTCAGATGTATGGTCACAGTTGGCCACAACGCCAGAGCTTTCGCTTAAAATTGCACACCGATAGTGGAAGGAGAAACAGCGAAACAGCAATTGGAGAGCGACATGCAACGCGTCGTGTGGTATTGAGGCCGGGCGCGGAGTAATCCGCCACCGCGGTTTCTTTTATGACCCTGACGGAGCCTCTGCACTCTGACGGAGCCATTCCACCCGGACGGAAATATTTTTTGCTGGTAACGCACAGTATATCTGGACTGGGTGGAGGTGGTGCTTCAGAGTATTTTGAGTTCCACTGGAAAATTGCAAGTCAGTGAATTCTGGGATACACTCCAAGGACATTAACGAGCAAGATTGGAGATGCAATTGGAGATCGAAATGGGATGAACTTGGGGCGGCACTGGGAGGCCGCGATCGAGTGAGTTTGGAGATGCAGTTGGATGCCTAGGTCGAGTGTACACGGAGATGCAATTAAAGGACATGATCAAGCCAATTTGGAGATACAATTGACGCACGAGTTTAAGTGAACTCCAAGATACACTCGAAGACCGTGATCGAGCAAGTTTTGAGAATTCATTGGTAATCGAGATTGCGTGAATGCAGAGATGCATGGGTAGGCCATGATCTAGTGAGTTTGGAGATTCACTTGAAGGCAGAGGTCAAGGGATCAAAGTGATGCACTTTGAGGCCGTGATCAAGCGAGGTTGGAGATGCACTTGTAGCAGGCCATGGTCGAGCGAAATTGGAGGAGTACTTGGAGGTGGTCGCTCTGGAGGTGGTTGATGGGATGCGCGCCTATTGCTGGGACTCTATTCATGCGCTAGTTAACTCGAAACCGTGGGAATGTGGCAAGGTGACTATACCTTTGAAGAGCGGTTGGGGAAATGGCTGGTGGTGGTCAATCGGTAGGGGGGTATGCCGGAATCTGACCCAAAATTCAGAGGTCAACTCGAACTCGAGGGAATGAATCGACGACAGCCAATCTCCGATGTATGCTATACTCCGTTTATGCTGCACTCATTGTTAACTCATGACGATGGCATGGAGAGAATGAGAGGGATGACTTAACTTTGTGTTCTTGCAATGACGATAGAGTTGTGGACGAGAAAGAGAGAGATCGGGGATGCAGATGAGAACAATATGGAGGATCCAAGCAACTTTGAGAAATCAGGAGAACGACTTGCTTATTTTGGTTTAACAGACTTCGTATCAGCATCATTACCCACTGGATTGGGACCAGCACCTGCCGTATCGGTGATGGTCAATTGACTCGCACCCAGAATTCTTTTAAGTCACAGTTTATCATGATGATTTCCCCGATCTCCTCTGATATCTCTTCCTTGTGCTTATCTCTACCATCACCTAAGAACACGAAGTTGACGAATCCCTCTCTATCTCTCCATGCCACAATCATCAGTAAACACCGAGTACAGCATATGCCTTGTACAGCATCATCCCAAACTCGACAGTCGCCCGCTCCAAGCCAGTTTCTCATCTCTCGAAGGACGTTGTACAGTACTCACTACATGCTTTCAATTACAAGTTAACCAATGAATCGAGTCCCAGCTGCTGTCGGCCTCCCCTCAAATTGATCGCCTCCAAGTCCTCCTCCAATCTTGCTCCATCATAGCGTTGGAGTGCCTATCTAAGTTCCATCGATCGTGGCCTCCAAGTGCATGTCCGAACTTACACGAACACGGCCTCCAAGTGCTTCTCAGAGTTCAGTCGATCATGGCGTCGCAGTGCAAATCCCAAGTTGCTTGTTCACACCCTCCGAGTGCATCTCTGAGTGGACTCGATGTTGGCTCTCAAGTGCACGGCCAAACTCGCTCGATCACCGCCTCCAGGTACCTCACTGAGTTAACTCCATCTCGGCCTCCAAGAGCATGTCCAATCTCCCTCGTGTATGGCCTCTAGTTGCATGTCTAAATTCTCTCAATCTCGGGCTCCAATTGTATCTCCATATGTGCTCGATCACAGCCTCCTAGCGCATCTCCAAACTCGATTGATCACGGCCTCCAAGTCCCTCGCTGAGTCGACTTGACTTTGGCCTTCAAGTGTATATCCAAACAAGCAGGATCACAGCCTCCAAGCATATTGTGAAGGTGTGATGGTGGGTGTACAGATATACAGAGGGAACAGAGTTGGAATGAGCCACGGGTCGTATATACGTGCGAGACCCCTGAGTCGATAGATAGTATCTCATTTTCATCTCAACTTTTCCTACAATGATAATACACATTATATCTTTCCCAACGTTGTGTCTCAGACTCTTGTTCTGAGATTTCGTGGATCGACGCAATGGGGTGGATCCTGACGGCCGGGTAGTATCATATCATCTCACCCTCTTCCTACACTCCTCAAGCTTAGTGTTAGCAACGGATCCGGGTAACCCGCCAGCGGTCCGGGTTTGGACCGGAAAAACGGTTCGGTTCGGTTCCAGAACCGTCCAAAAACCCGACCCGGAGCTTCTTGGCGGGCCAAACCCTTACCCGTACCCGTCAACCCGCGGGTTTTGCCGGGTTTGGCTAGACCCGTCGGTTGCAGTCTCCGGTTCTCCCATTCTGGTTGTT
>Ga0307512_10001707_pt1 | contig 30012 bp, 13 predicted proteins | sample 14_EM_MG_FD_200267 | JGI IMG/M metagenome (GOLD analysis project Ga0307512, IMG submission 200267) | Populus trichocarpa ectomycorrhiza microbial communities from riparian zone in the Pacific Northwest, United States - 14_EM | ecosystem: Host-associated > Plants > Roots > Unclassified | place... | reverse complement strand
CTAACCCTAACCCTAACCCTAACCCTAACCCTAACCCTAACCCTAACCCTAACCCTAACCCTAACCCTAACCCTAACCCTAACCCTAACCCTAACCCTAACCCTAACCCTAACCCTAACCCTTCTTCAGTTCTATTCCAAGAATATATGTATCACTTATTCTACTCGGTTATTCTTATTACCAGAACAGCATCAAGTTATTTATCAGGAGGAGACGAGAACAATGCATGAGAGTTCGTAAGAAGTCTAAGTCAAACTCGATAGCATGGTTCTCCTGATAATACTGTTGCCTGCATACTGTTGAGTCAGCTCTACTCCTTCTACTAAGGTGAAACCTCATCCTTGTTTTTTAAAAGACATTTCAATAGTTGGAGTCGTCGCACACAAGCAGAGTCAGTACAGCGGTATACACACAAGTTGCCTGGAAAATACTGTGTCAGGCTGAAGATAGACTGGGAGCACTACGATAATGAAATAGTTGACAGGATTCTGCTTCCCGGACACTTTTGAGTTGTGTACATCAGTATACTGACAGCTTAAGACGATTCGAGGTGAACAAAACAATCTTTGAAAAGGTTAGGTTCACAGTATAAATTCGCATTGACAGATTATGGATTCATTGTCCAACGATGCTAGTATTTGGTTTAAATTTCGATGAACGAGTGCACTAGCAGTTCTCAACAACATATCTGTATGTGAATAGGTGATGTAACATTTACCAAGTTGTTACTATCTCTACTGTACAGTATATAAATAAAATATGATACCAAAATTCTGTTTGCATTATCAACTGATACTAGCATTCACATTGAAAATGAATGAATAAATATTGGATCTCTTCTGAACAGTACATGCCTATCCCGATAGGTGGAGTACTATCCACCAAGTTGTTAGCATTTCTGCTCGACAGCATATTCATATAATATGATATCATAATTCTCTTTTTAATTTCCAGTGATACTAGTATTCACATTCCAACTGAAGGATCAACTGTAGTACAAGTTCTCAATGAAATATTGGTATCTGAATATGTGAAGTGACAATTACCCAGTCACTCATATCGTACCGGACAGCATATATCTAAACTATGATACTAAAATACACTTTGCATGATCCACGGATACTGGTATTCAGATTCTGATTAATTGAATCACTGTAGCATCAGGTTTGAACTTCATATTCTTATCTGGATAGGTGGAGTAACAATTTTTGAGTTGAGAGTATCTGTATTCAATATACATCTACAATGTAATACTATAAGTATGATCACAGTTTCCAATGATACTAGTATTCATTGTCAAATAGATGGAACGACTGGAGTTTCCGGTCTCAACTACATTGTCGAACCTGGATAGGCTAAGTAACATTTACCAAGTTGTTAGTATCTTTACTGGACAGCATATTTATAGAATATGAGAATAAAATCATTCATCCATGGTCCACTGATATTTGTATTAACATTCAAATTGAAGGAAGGACAATAGTATCTGGTCTTAGAAACATATTCGTATCTGCAGCCGTGACACAACATTGACCACGCTGTTGGTATCTATACAGGACAGTATATATATACAGTATGATATTAAAATTCCCATTGCTTTGTCGACTGATACTATTATTCAGAATCAAGGTATGTGGATGACTTTAGTATCAGTTGTGATCTACATATTCGTATCTAGACAGGTGGAGTAACATGCACGAAGTAGTTAGTATCATTACGGGATAGCATATTTATAACTCATCATACCAACATGTTCATTACATTATCCGCTGATTTAGTATTCAACTACAAATGAAGAACTGTCTGTGCTTTCACCTCTGAACGATATATACTACTATTCATTGTATGACGCAGGAATGACGCTAACGTAATCTACTGATACTAGTATTTCAACTCAGATTGAATGAACAATTCTGGTGTCGTTTCTCAACAACATATTGTTGTCTGTCTACATAGAGAATTATATACTAATTGGTCAGTATCTTTGCTGGACAGCATATTTATACAATGCCATACAGAAATGATCTGAGCATCATCGACCAATAATAATATTGACAACCGAATTTTATGAACAACTGAGGTATCAGTTATGAATGTCATAATTGTATCTGGATAGATTGAGTAACATTCAGCAACCTGAGAGTATTCTTACTGCACAGCATATATACAAAATATGATTCAAAAATTATCTTTCCATTATTGACTGATATTAGTATTCACATTCAAATTGAATAAAGGCCATAGCATCAGTTCTGAACAACATAGTTGTATCTGGATAGGTGAAGTAAGATTTACCAAGGTGTTAGTTTCTTACTTCTCGGCATATATATAAAATATGATACTGCAATTCTCTTTGCATGATCCACTGATACTAGGATACAAATCAAAGTAAATGAACGACTGTAGAATCAATTCCCAACGAGATATTTGAATCTGGACAGGTGGAGCAACATTTTCCACGTTGTTAGTATCCTGACTTGACAGCATGTTTATACAATATGATGCTAAAACTCACTTTGCATTGTCCAGAGATACCAATACTCACAATCCAATTATATGAACGACTGCAGTATCAGATCAGAAAGACATAATCTTATCAAGATAGGTGGAGTAACATTCAACAAGTTGTTATTAACTTTACTGAACAACAGATTTATACAATATGATACAAACATTATTATTGCATTTTCGAGTGATATTAGTATTCACATTCGTATTAACTGAACCCCTCCTGTGTCCATTATCCCTGACACACTCTTATCTAGGTAGTGGAAGTAACATGTGCCAAGTTGTTAGTATCTTACTGGACAGCATATATATTATATATGAAACTGAACTTCTCTTTGCATGATCCACTGATACTAGTATTTACATGCAAATTACAAGAACAACTGTAGTAACACTTCTCAACAACATATTCATTTTGGGATAGGTGGAGTAACATTTACCAAGTTCATGGTATCTTTACTGCAGAGCATATTAATACAATGCGATATCAATATTATCTGGGAATGTTCCAGTGATAGTAGTATTCACATTCAAATTACCTCAACACCTGTTGTATCAATTCAGACCGAGATATATGGATCTGGATAGCTTAAGCCACATTGGCCAACTTGTTAGTATCTTACTGGACAGCATACATATTCAATTCATTACCGAAATGCTCATTGCAAGATCCACTGATGGAACTAATCACATTCAAATTAATTGAACAACAGTAGCATCTGTACTCTACAACATATTCGTATCTGGATAGGTGGAGTAACATTCACCACATTGTTAGTATCATCACTGCACAGCAAGTGCCTAGTATATGACTCAGAAATTATCTTTGCATTTTCCACTGATACTAGTAGTCACATTCGAATTACAAAATGGACCATAGTATGACTTCTGAAGGATATATTCCTATTTGGATAGCTGAAGTACCATCTATGAAGTTCTTAGTATCATTACTGGACAGCATATTTAACCAATTTGATACCAAAAGTAACTTCGGATTGTCCATAGATAGTATTATACACATTCAAATTTGATGAACAAGTGTACTTGCTGTTCACGTCAACATATTCGTATGGGGATAAGCGCCGCATCATTCATCACATCTTAATTATCATTGCAGCGCAGTACATATAGGAAATATGTTACTTGAATTCTGTTTGGATTATCCACTTATAGAAGAATTAGGATTGATTCTAAATGAATGAATGAAGTATCGCGTCTGAATCATATCGTTGTATCTCGTTAGGTGTAGTAACATTTTCCAAGTTGTTAGTATCTTTGCTGCACAGTATATTTATACAAAGTAATATTAAACATATCTTTGCATTTTCCAATGATACTTCTATTAACATTCAAATTAAGTGATGAATGTGGTATAAGTTCTCAATGGGATATTCGTATCTGGATAGGTGATGTAACATTCACCATGTTGTTAGTATCACAGTGGACAGCATGGATATATTATAAGACACTAAAATTCACTTTGCATGATCCACTGATACTAGTATCCACATTCAAAGTAGATGAACAAGTGTAGTACAAGGTCAGAAGTACATATTCCTATCTGGATAGGACGTGTAACGTTTAGTAAACTGTGATTATCTATACTGGACAGCATATATATCTAATATGATATGAAAATTCTCTCTCCTTTTTCAACTGATACTAGTATTTACATTCAATGTGGATATACGACTGTATGATAATGTCTCAAGTACATATTCGAACCTGGAGAAGTGATGTTATATTTACTATGTTGGTAGTATCATTACTTGAGAGCATATATATCACATATGATACTAAAATTCTCTTCCCATTCAGAGCTGATACTAATATTCATATTGAAATTGTACGAACGACAGCGGTATCAGGTCTGAAACCGAAATTCCTATCTAGATAGGTTGAGTAACATTTACCAAGTTGTTAGTATCTTTACTGCACAGCATATTTATAAACTATGATAGCAAAATTCTCTTTGCATTATACACTGATACTAGTACTCATATTCAAATTTACGCAATAACTGTGGTATCATCTCTGAACAATATATACTACTGTTTATTGTATGATACAGGAACGTTGCTTACATAATCCACTGATATTAGTATTCCAACTCAGGTTTATTGAATGATTGTAGTATCCGTTCTTAACGACATATTGGAATCTGGATAGTGGAGTATCATATACCAATTGGTTAGTATCAATATGGGACAACATGATTATACAATATGATTCTAAAATGATCATAGAAATATCCATGGATTATAGTATTCACATTTCAATGATATAAACAACTGTAGAATGAGTTATGAATGCCATAAATTCATCCGGATAGGTGGAGTAACATTAAGCAACCGGTGATTATCATTACTGGACAGCATTTATATATAATATGCCACCAAAATTATCTTTGCATAATCCTCTAATATTAGTATTGACAATCAAATTTGAAAAAAAAGAGTGGAATCATAATTCAACATCATATTCGTATCTGGATATGTGAAGTAACATTGACCACATTGCCAGTATCTTACTGGACAGCATATATACAACATCTGATACTGAAATTCTCTTTGCAAGATTCACTAATACTAGTATTCACATTCAAATTAAATGAATGACAATAGTATCAATTTTAAACAACCAATTTGTATCTGGACATGTGGAGTAACATTTGACATGTTGTGAGTATCTTGACTGGACAGGTTATTTATAAAATACGATACTCAACCTCCCTTGGCATTGTCCACCAATACTAGGATTCACATTCAAATTCAACGAACGACTACAGTATAAGTTCCCAACCACATATTCGAGTCTGGACAGGTGATGTAACATTTATGAAGTTGGTAGTACCATACTGCACTACATATATAAAATTTGTGAAAATAAATTCCATTTTGCATGATCTACCGTTATCAGTATTCACATTGACTGTAGATAAATGACTGTATTACCAGGTCACAACTACATCTTTGTATTTGCATATGTGGAGTAACATATAATATGTTCTTAGTATCTATATTTGACAATATACATATACTATATGATTCAATAAATATCTCCGCATTTACCACTCATATTAGTATTGATATTCAAACTAATTCAACGAGTGTACTATTGGTTCGCAGGGCCATGGTCGTACCTGGATAAGGGAAGTAACCTCTACCAATTTGCTCGTATCTTTAACGGACAGCATCTTCATCCAATGTGACAACAGAATTAGACTTCCATTCTCCACAGATATTAGTTTTCAAATTCAAATTAGATGAATGACTGCAGTATCAGTTCAAAATGATAGATTCGTATCCTCCGAGGTGACGTAACAGTTACGAAGTTCTCACTATCTCTACTGGGCAGCATATATATAGAGTATACTACTAAGATTCAGTTTGAATTATCCACTGATACTAGTATTGAAATTCAAATTATATGAACAACTGTAGTATCAGTTCTGAACTACATAATTGAGCCTAGATAGGTGGATCAACATCCAACATGTTTTTGGTATCTTCATGGAACAGCATATTTATAAAATATACTACTAAATTGACTTTGCATTATCCACTGATACTTGTATTCACATTCGAATTAAAACAATGACTGTGGTATCACCTCCGCACTATATGTACTACTAATCAATGTATGATACTAGAAGGAAGCTTACTTGATCCACTGATACAAGGACTCACACAGAAATTGAATGAATGATTGTAGTATCGGTCCTAAACAACATATTGATATCTCCATATGTGGAGAATCATTGAGCAAGTGGTTAGAATGTTTACTGGACAGGATATTCATTCAATTCGATAGTAATATGATCAGTACATTATTCATTGATAATAATATTCAAATCCAAGTTAAATGAACAACTGACATATCAGTTATGAATGACATAATTGTATCAGAATGGGTGGAGTCACTTTTAGCAATTGGTGAGTATCCTTACTGCCGAGCATATATATAGAATATGATATTACAATTATCTTTGCATGATTGACTGATATTATTATTCACATTGAAGTTGAATGAATGACTGTAGTATTAATTCTCAATGACATATTCGTATCAGTATAGGTGGATGAGTGTTTACCAAGTTGGCAGAATCTTTACTGGACGACATATTCATAAGATTGAATACTACGAGTTTTCTGCATTGTCTGGTGGTTCATGTATTCACATTCGAAGTAAACAAACCAATGTAGCATCACTTCTTAATCACATATGCGTATCTGGATAAGTGAACTAACATTGATTATGTTGTTAGTATCTCAAGGGACAGCATATGAAACAATATGATACTAACCTTATCATTGGCGGGGCCACTGATACTGTTATGCACAAGCAAATCGAATGAACCACTTCAGTATTTGATCTCAACACCTTATTTCTATCTGGATCAGTACAGAAACCTTTGGCGGGTTCATAGTATCCTTGCTGGACTGGATATGAATACAATGTGATAACAAAAATATCTGTGAACTTTCAAGTGACAGTAGTTTTCGCATTCAAATTACACAAACTACTGCGGTATCGGTTCTCAATCATGTAGTTGTATGTCGATAGCTGAATTGAGACTTACCTACTCGTTAGTATCTGAGTTGACAGCATATATATAATGTACGATAATTAAATTCTCGTTGCATGATCCACTCAAAACAGTATTCACATGCCAATGAAATGAATGGCAGTCGTATCACTGCTTAATGACATATTTGTATCCGGAGAGGTGGGGTAACATTGACCAAGTGTATAGTATCTTTACTGGACGGTATATCAATAGAATCAGATATCAAAATTATCTTGGAGTTTGCCAGTGATACTAGTATTCATATTCTAATTAAATGAATGACTGTAGTATCAGTTCTCAACATGATATTTGTATCTGGATAGGTGATGTAACATTTACCAACTTGTTAGCATCTTGCTGGACAGCATATTTATTAAATATGAGGCTGAAATTCTGTTTGCATGATCAACTGATACTAGTATTCACATTGAAATTAAATAGACGACTTCAGTATAGGTTTTCAACAACATATTCGTATCTGGACAGGTGGAGTAACATTTACCAGGTTGTTAGTATCTATACAAGAGCGCGTATTTATAAAATCTAATACCAAAACTCTCTTTGCATTATCAACTGATACCAGTATTCACACTGAAATTATATGAACGACTGTAGTTTCATTTCTGAACAGTATAGTCATATCGAGATGTGAGAATTAACATTTCCTGAGTGGTGAGTGTCCTTGCTGGGCAATATATTAATACAATATGATACTGAAATTATCTATGCAGTATTCAGTGTTACAAGTATTCCTATTCGAATTGAATGACTGACTGTAGTACCAGTTCTCCATGACATTTTCGTATCTGGATAGGTGAAGTAACATTTACCTAGTTGTTAGTATCCCACTGGACAGCATATATATTATATATGATACTGAATTTCTCTTTGCATCATCCACTGATAGTAGTAGTGACATTCGAATTGAAGGAATGACTGTAGTATCAATTCTCAACGACAAATTCGTATCTGGTCAGGTGGACTAACATACACCATGTTGTTAATATCTTGATTGGATAGCATATTTCAATATAGGATACTAGAATTATGTTTGCATTATCCGCTGATACTGATATTCACAGTGAGATGATTTAAATTATTGTGGTATCACCCCGAACGACACATACTTCAATGGATTGGATGATACTTGAACGATGCTTACATGATCCCAAGATACTAGAATTGATATTCAGAATGGGACAATGATTGTAGTATCGGTTCTGAACTGCATAGTTCTTTTTGGTTACGTGTAATATTGTTTCCCAAGTAGTTTGTATCATTACTGGACAGCATATTTAAAACATATATTACCAAAATTCTGTTTGGATTATTCACATATACTGGTTTTCATATGCAAATCAGATGCACAACTGTAGTATCAGTTCTGAACATGACATTCATATCTAGATAAGTGGAGTAACATTTATCAACTTAGTAGTATCTTTACTGGACAGTCGATTGAGAAAATATGATACAAATATGTCTTGCCATTATCAACTTCTACTAGTATTGACATTGTAATCACATGAACGAATTCAGTCTCAGTTCTAAACACCATATTCATATCTGAATAGGTGGAATAGCATTTACCAAGTTGTTAGTATGTTGATTGGGCATCAGATATATAAAATATGATAATGAATTATCTTTGTATGATCGACTGATACTAGTTTACACATTGAAATTAAAAGACCAACTGTAGTATCTGATCTGAAAGATATATTTGTATCTGGACAGGTGATGTAGTATTTTCCAAGTTGTTAGCATCTTGATTGAACAGCATAATTATAAAAGATGATAGTAAAATTATGTTGGCATTATCCTCGCATTCTAGAATTCACAGCCAAATTGGATGAACAACTGTAGTATCAGAGCTGAACGATATATTCATATATGGATCAGTGGAGATACATTTACCCAGTTCTTAGTATCTTTACAAGACACTATATGCATAAAAGACAATACCAACATTCTCTTTGCATTATCCACTGATACTAGTATTCACAGTCAAATTAAATACACGACTTTAGTATCGGCTCTGAAACACTTATTCATATCAGGATAGGTGGAGTACCATTTACCGAGTTGTTGCTATATTTACTGGACAGCATATTTTTAATATCCGATACTAAAATTATTTTGCATTATCCACCAATACTAGTATTCACATTGAAATTCAATAAACCACTGTTGTATCAGTTCTGAATGGGATATTCCTATCTGGATAGATCCAGTAACATTGGCCCACTTGTTAGTATCAGTACTTAACTGCATATTTATAATATATGATTCAAAAATTGTCTTTGCAATAGCCACTGATACTAGTATACCGATTCAAATGAATTAAACAACTGCATTATCAGTTCTGAATGACATATTCGTATCTGGATAGGTGGAGTAATTTTGATCAAGTTGTTGGCATCTTTACTGGGTATCAAATGTATAATATATGATATGAAAATTTGGTGTGCAATATCCATGATACTGGAATTCACATCTGAATTGAGTGAACGACTGTTGTATCGGTTCTTAACAACATATTCCTATCTGAACAGGCAATGTTGCAATTGACAAGTTGTTAGTATCTGTACTAGACAGCATGCTTACAAAATCAGATGCAATCATTATCGTAGCATTTTCCACGAATTCTATGTCTGATTTAATTCAATTTCACATCCGCAGTCCAATCAATTCATATGGTATAGTAATATCAAATAATTTTCAATGCATATACTTGAAAGTTGTGTAATTAATCCTGACTAATTTGTATCTTGATTGAATAATCTATATCTCTTATTCTGGTTGCTAGTATTCTGATTACATTCTTAGTATCATCATTAGTGAATATGTATGAACTTGGTATATTTACGATGAACACTCGTCCAGACACATTAGTGCGCTGTTGATCATATCACCCTGTCAAGTCAATACTCAATGTGGAGAACATTAACAGTCATCCAAAAAGATGAAGAATTGTTGTTTGTACTTTTGATCAGTTGATGGATAATACTAACAACAATATCAATACATCCCCATCAGCATGCATGTTACGCCCACTGTGGGTATAAACCAACGTATAACCGAGCCATCATCCTGCAATGAAGCTCTGATCTAGTACAAAGTGTATATCACAACAAAAAATTTGGTACTATTAGTATTTGCATTGAGGCATGAATATTCATATTGCAATAATGTTAACGTTAGAAGACATATTCCATTAAATAGCATTCTCAACCATAGTCTTCAAAATACTATCATTTGAAATAGTCATGCTTACGGTGTAGTTATATAAAAATGAGATGCACCAAAAATGAACATTCTCAGTTTGAGAAGATGTTCATCTACATATTGATATCAGAATAGGAGGGGTGACATCTATTAAGTTGTTGGAGTCGGGGTGGGTCTGATTATTTATACAACACGATACTACAATTACCTTCGCATTGTCGAATGATACTAGTATACACATTCAAATCGAATATGCGACTGGTGTATCAGTACTCAATGACATAGTCGTACCCAGACAGGTCAAATACCATATACTAAGCAGTTGGTATCTTTCCTGGACAGCATAGTTATACAATATGATAATAGAATACTTCTTACATTTTCCACTGAAATTGGTATTCACTGTCAAATTATTTTAATGAAGGTAGTGTCATGTCTCAAAGACATATTCGTATCAGTAAAGGTGACATAATATTCAGCAAGTTGTTACTATTTTCACTTGACAGCTTATGTATACTTTATCATACTAACATTCTGTATGAATTGTCCACTAATACTGGTATTCATATTAAAATTATACAAATAACTGTAGTATTAGTTCTGAACAACATATTAGTATCAGGATAGGTGGAGTGGCATCTACCAAGTTGTTAGTATCTTAGCTGGACAGCATATTGACAAAATATGATACCAAACATCTTTTTCCATTATCCACTGATACTAGTATTCGCATTCAAATTAAAGAAATGAGTGTGGTATCACCTCTGAATGATATATACTACAATTGATTGTATGATACTAGAATGATGCTGTCATAATCCACCGATACAAGTATTCACACCCAGATTGTGTCAATGATCGTAGTATCAGGTCTGAACAGTGCCATATTGGTATCTGGACAGGTCCAGTATCATTTACCTAGTGGTGAGTATCGATACAGCGCAGCATATTTATACGCTTCAAAAGTCAATTGCACTTCGCTGTATGTACTGAAGTGACTAATCACATTCAGAATGAATGAACGACTGAGGTATCAGTTATGAATGACATGATTGTAATGGGATAGGTAGAGTGGCATTTAACAACTAGCAAGTATCCTGACCGGAGAGCATAGATATAAAATACGATAGTTAATTTACGTAGCGTAATCCAGTGATAAAAGTATTCTGATTCAAATGAACTGATGGACTGTCATATCAGTTCTCAACGACAGATGGATTTCTGGATAGGTGAAGTAAGACTTACGCCGTTGTTAGTATCACAATGGACAGCATCTATATTCAATATGATAGTGAAATTGTCTTTGCATGATCAACTTATACTAGTTTTCACATTCAAGTTAAATGAAAGACTGTAGAATCAATTCTCAACGTCATATTTGTATCTGGATGGGTGGAATAACATTTACCAAGTTGTTAGTATCATGACTGGGCATCATAATTGTACAATATGATACAACAATTGTCTGTGAATGATCCACTGATCCCAATTTTCACATTCAAATTGAATGAATAGATGTAGTATCAGCTTTGAACAAACTATTCCTATCTGGACAGGTGGTTTACCATTCACAACGTTGTTAGTATCTTTATTGGACAGCATCTTTATACTTTATGATAGCAAAATTATGTTTGCATTATCCACACATACTAGTATTCACAGTGGAATTAGAAAAACAACTTTGGAATCAGTTATGAACACCATATTCATATCGGGACAGCTGGGGATTGATTAACCAGGTTGTGAGTATCTTTACTCGACAGTATATTTACAAATGATGATACTCCAATCTTCTTTGCATGATCTAGAGACACTAATATTCACAGTCAAATTGAATAAGTGACTGTGGTATCATTTCTGAACAATGGATACATATCTGTCTAGGTGGAGTACCATATACGTAGTTGTTAGTATTTTTACTGGAGAGCATAATTAAACAATATTGTCCTAAAATAATCATTGCATTATCCAGCAATACTAGTATTCACATTCAAACTCAATATACCACTGTTGTATCAGTTCCAATTGACATATTCATTTCTGGACCGGTGGAGTAACATTTGATTGGTTGTTATCATCTGTACTGTACCAGATATATGTAGTAGATGATACTAAACTTGGCTTGGCATTATCGTCTGATACAAATATACAGATTTCGATTAAATCAAGGACTGAGGAAACAGTTCTGCATGACATATTCGTAACTGGAAAGATTGATTACCATTTAACAATTTGTTAGTATCTTTACTGGACGGCATATTTTTAAAATATGATACAAAGATTACCTGGGCATTGTCCACAGATAATAGTATACAAATCCGCATTAAGTGAATGACTGTAGTATCAGTTTTGAACCAAATATTTCTATCTGGTCAGGTATAGTTATATTCAGCATATTGTTAGTATCTATACTGGATAGCATATTCATATAATATGATACGGAAATGAGCTGTGTATTGTCCACCGATACTAGTATTTTAATCTGAATTAAGTGAACAACTGTTGTATCTGGTTTGAATCACATATGCGTATCTGATCAGGTATAGTTACATTCAACACGTTGTTAGTATCTGTAAATGGACAGCATATCTGAATAATAAGATACGAAAATTAACCGTTCAAAATCCACCGATATTTGAATTCACATCCGGATATGTGAATGACAGATGTATCAGTTTTGAACCACATATACGTATCTTGTCAGGCATAGTTACATTCAACATGTTGGTGGTATCATCACTGGACAGCATATTTTAAAAATATGATACGAAAATTAGCCATGCAGTATTCACCGATACTAGCATTCACAGCCGAATTAAGTAAACATCTGTAGTATCAGTTTTGAACCACATGTTGTTATCTGGTCAAGTATAGTTACATTCACCATGTTGTTAGCACCTGGACTGGAAGGCATAGGTTTATATTATGATACGTAAATTAGTTGTGCATTATCCACCGACACTAGTATTCAATTTCGAATAAGTGAATGACTGTAGTATCAGTTTTGAACCACATATTCTTATCTGGTCAGCCATAGATACATTCAACATCTTGTCATAATATTCACTGGACAGTATATTTGTACTATATGATAAGAAAATTGGCTGTGCATTATCCACCAATACTAGTATACAAATCCGAATTAAGTGAACGACTGTAGTATCAGTTTTAAACCACATATTCGTATCTGGTCAGGCATAGTTACATTCATCATGTTGTTAGTATCTTTACTGGACAGCATATTTTTATAATATGGGACGACAAGAAGGAGTGAAGAATCCACCAATACTAGTATTCAAATCCGAATTGAGTGAACGAATCTATTATCAGTTTTGAACCACATATTCTTCTCTGGTCAGGTATAGTAACATTCAACATGTTGTAAGTATCTTTACTAGACAGCATATTTTGATAATACGATGCGAAAATTAGCCTTGCATTATCCACGAATACTAGTATTCAAATACGAATATGTGAATGATGTAGTATCAGTTTTGAACCACATATTCGTATCTGGTCAGGCCCAGTTACATTCAACATGTTGTTAGTATCTTCACTGGGCAACATATTTGTACAATATGATATGAAAATTAGCTGTGCATTATCCACCAATACTAGTATTCAAATCTTAATTAAGTGAATGACTGTAGTATCAGTTTTGAACCGCATATTCATATCTGGTAAGGCATAGTTACAGTCAACATGTTGTTAGTATCTTGACTGGACAGCGTATTTGTCAAATATGATACGAAAATTAGCTGTGCAGTATCCACCGATACCAATGTTCCAATCCCAATTAAGTGAACGACTGTAGTATCAGTTTTGAATGACATATTCCTATCAGGTCAGCTATAGTGCCATTCAACATGTTGTTAGTATCTTTACTGGACAGCATATGTTTATAATATGATATGAAAATTAGCTGTGCATTATCCACCGATACTAGTATTCAAATACTAATCAGTGAATGACAGTAGTATCGGTTTTGAAACACATATTAGTATCTGGTAAGGCGTAGTTACATTCATCATGTTGTTACTATCTTCACTTGGCAGCCTATGTGTATAATATGATACTAAAATTAGCTGTGCATTATCGACCAATACTAGTTTTCACATCCGAACTCAGTGAACGACTGTAGTATCGGTTTTGAACCACATATTTGTATCTGGTCAGGTGTAGTTACATTCAACATGGTGTTAGTATCTTTACTGGACAACATATTAATACAATATGATACGAAAATTAGCTGTGCAGTATCTACCGAGACTACTGTTCAAAGCCGCATTAAACGAAGGACTGCCGTATCAGTTTTGAACCACATATTCTTCTCTGGTTGGGTATATTTACACTGAACATGGTGGTAGTATATTTACTGGACAGCATATGTTTATAATATGATACGAAAATTAGCTGTGCATTATCCATTGATTCTAGTATTCAAATCTGCATAATGAATGACTGTAGTATCGGTTTTGAACCACATATTCATATCTGGTTAGGTATAGTTACATTCAACATGTTGTTACTATCTTTACTGCATGGCATATTGTTATAATAAGATACAAAAGTTAGCTGTGCATTATCCACCGGTACTAGTATTCAAATCCGAATAAGTGAATCACCGTAGAATCTGTTTTGAACCACATATTCAAATCTGGTCAGGCATAGTTACATTCAACATGTTGTTAGTATCTTCAGTGGACAGCATATTTGCATAATATGATATGACAATTAGCTGTGCATTATCCACAGATATTTGTATACAAATGTGAATTAAGTGAGTAACTGTAGTATCAGTTTAGAACCACATATTCGTATCTGGTCTGGCAAAGTCACATTCAACATGGTGTTAGTTTCATCACTGGACAGCATATTTTTATAATATGATACGAAAATTAGCTGTGCAGTATCCACCGATACTAGCATTCAAATCCGAATTATGTGAAAGACTCTTGGATCAGTTTTGAACCATGTATTCTTATCAGGTCAGGTATAGTTAGATCCAACATATTGTTATTATCTTCACTGGAGAGCATAGTTGTACAATATGATACGAAAATTAACTCAGTATTATCCACCAATACAAGTATACACATCCGAATCAAGTAAACGACTCCAGTATCCGTTTTGAACCACACATTCTTATCTGTTCAGGCAATGTCACATTCAACATGTTTTTAGTATCTTCACTGGACAGCATATTTGTATAATATGATAAGAAAATTAGCTGTGCATTATCCACCGATACTAGTATACGAATCCGAATCAAGTGAAGGACTGTAGTACGGGTTTAGAACCACATATTCGTATCCGGTCTGGTATAGTTACATTCAGCATGCTGTTAGTATCTTTACTGGACAGCATATTTTTATAATATAATATGAAAATTAGCTGTGCGGTATCCAATGATACTAGTATTCAAATCCGAATTAAGTGAATGACTGTAGTATCATTCTTGAACCATATATTCTTATCTGGTCAGCAATAGTTACATTCAACATGTTGTTACATTCTGTACTGGACAGCGTATGTGAATAATATGATACGAAAATTAGCTGTGCATTATCCACCGATACTAGTATTCAAATACCAACATGCAAACGACTGTAGTATCAGGTTTGAACCACATAGTTGTATCTGGTCAGGAACAGTTCAATTCCACATTATGTTAGTATCTTCACCGGACAACATATCTGTACAATATAATATGAAAATTAGCTGTGCATTATCCACCGATACTAGTATTCAAATACGAATAAGTGAATGACATTAGTATCAGTTTTGAACCACATATTCGTGTCTGGTCAGGCATAGTTACATTCAGCATGTTGTTAGTATCTTCACTGGACAGCCTATGTCTATGATATGATACCACAATTAACTGTGCATTATTGACCAATATTAGTAATCACCTCCGAATTCAGTGAACGACTGTGGTATCAGTTTTCAACAACATATTGGTATCTGTTCAGGTATAGTTACATTCAACATGTTCTTAGTATCTTTACTGGAGAACATATTCATACAATATGATACGAAAATTACCTGTGCAGTATCCACCAATACTAGTATTCAAATCCGAATTAATTGAATGACTGTCGTATCAGTTTTGAACCACATATTCTTATCTGGTTAGGTATAGTTACATTCAACATGGTATTAGTATCTTTACTGGATAGCAAATGTTTATCATATCATACGAAAATTAGCTATGTATGATCCACTGATACTACTATTCAAATCTGCATAATGAATGACTGTAGTATTGGTTTTGAACCACATATTCACATCCTGTCTGGTATTGTTACATTCAACATGTTGTTACTATGTTCACTGGATAGCATATTGTTATAATAAGATACAATAATTATCTGTTCATTATCCACCGATACTAGTATTCGAATCTGAATAAGTGAATAGCTGTAGAATCTGTTTTGAACCCCATATTCATACCTGGTCAGGCATAGTTACATTCAACATGATGTTAGTATCTTCACTGGACAGCATTTTTGTACAATATGCTATGAATACTAGCTGTGCATTATTGACTGATACTAGCATTCACATCCGACGTAATTGTTCGACTGTAATATCAGTTGTGATCAACATGTCGCTATCTAGTTATGCATAGTTACATTCATCACGTTGTTAGTATCTGGACTGGACAGCATATTTTTATAATATCATACGAAAATTTATGGTGAATAATTGACCAATACTAGTATTCAAATCCGAATTAAGTGAATGACCTTAGTATCAGTTTTCAACCACATATTCGTATCTGCTCAGTCATAGTTACATTCAACATGTTGTTAGTATCTTTACTACACGGCATATTTGTTTACTAAGATATGAACATTTCCTTGGCATTATCCGCTCATAACATGTCTCAAATATTTCAATTTCACATTCGTTGTCCAAACAATTCACATGGTATAGTAATCTCAAATAATTGTCAATTTATATACTTGCAAGTTGTGTTATCAATCACTACTAGTTAATATTTTCATTCAATCACGCATGTCTGTAATTGTGGTTGCTAGTAATCCGATTCCGACATTAGTATCATCATTAATGAATATCTAAGAACTTGTCATATTTACAATGAACATTCATCCAGACTCATTACTGTGTTGCCGATCCGCTCATATTGGTTAGTGGATAATGAATTGGGAGAACATGAACACTATTGCACACAGCTTTATATTGCTTGTTTGTATTTTCATTCAATCATGCATGTCTGTAATTGTGGTTTCTAGTTATCTCATTCCGACATTAGTATCATCATTAATGAATATCCAAGAACTTGTCATATTTACGATGAACATTCATCCAGACCCATTACTGTGTTGTCTATCAGCTCATACTGGTTAGTGGATACTGAATTGGCAGAACATGAACACTCTTCCACACTGCTTTATATTGCTCGTTTGTATTTTCATCATTTGATTGTTTCTACCAAGGGCAATTTTGAAACCTTACTGTCAGCAGTCAACTCAGGCCCACTGCGTCTGCAAAGTCGCTTGTCCTTGAACCATCATGCTGAGTTGAATATTCGATCATGAAACTAGTGGATGTCACCAATTAATGTTTGGTAATATTAGTATCTGAATTGCTGCGTGAATATTCATAGTGCAATAATGTTAATGTTAGAAGTGATATTCCATTACATTGCATTCTCAACCATATTCTTCACACTACTATCATTTCAAATTCTCATGTTTACTGTGTAGTTAAATAAAACTGAAATGCACCAAAAATAAACCTTTTCACTCTGAGAATTTGTTCATCATCCAGTGCCACTATATTTCTGTTTGTGACACCCTTATAGAAGTTCCACATCACCCATACTCCACAGTCAATTTCGTTGTTCTGCTTTGGTGTATCTGGCTGTTACTTATCTTAGTATTCCATATATAGGTAAAAAAGAATTGTTAGTAGTACTCACATCTTTCACAAACTTGAATTGAGTGCTAGTATCCTCAGCTCCAAAACCCGTCAAAATATATCTCAATACACTCCTGAAAACCTAATAGTAATTATTAGTATTGTAGTTTTATATAATGGGAGTAATTAATACTTACTTTTTGGTTTATTGGACTTCTCTCCCTCAAAGAATCATAGCTTATAACAGCTTTATCCTTCCAGTCAATCTCCAGTAGAATCCAATGACTTCCTCCCTTGACATTCATGGGAAGATAGGTACTTCCAATAGTTCCCCAAAATCTTTTGTTGTCTTCAATAAAGGAACCTAGGTCAACCTGACCATCAATTGCTCCAGTAGCCAAAGAGATGGTCTGAATAGTGGATACATAGTTGAAATGCCAATTCTGAGGGGCAGTATGGTTGGACAGTGTAATCAGTCTAAACCAGGTATCAATAATGCTATCACACACTTCACCCTGCACGAGAGTGTTCAACTCCAAATAGCTCAATCCTTTAGTATCGCCAGGAAACTGGAAGACTGGACCAACTCCCAAGGCCCTTTGTTGTTCATGAAGCTGTTTCATCTTAACAATATTTGCTGGATCATTCATCACCTCTGGATCCAAGTTGGACAATGTTTCAATCTCATCATCAATAGACAGCAGTTGTCCCCCAATTTCAAGTGCATCATTCCAATATTGGTCAATGTCTGCTGATGATCTCAGGTGATGATCATTGAGCTGTCTTGTAACCATTAATAAGGTTAGTATTTGAATTCTTTTTGAAAATACTAAGTGTAATTTCTTACATCTGAGATACCAGAATCTCCACATATGCCTTCTACAGTATCTCTAAGCAATTGGTTGTCCTTTACAACCATTTGGTTTGTCCAAGTGAGATTAGTATTGACCAGACGTTCCTGATACAATTTGTCTAGAGCAAAGAATATTAGTATTACAAGATCGTTTAGGCAGTTTGAGAAGAGTATAAAATATGAGTAATGTACTAACCTGTCAATAGTTGAACTTGTTGTTGAAGACTGGCCACTTTCTGATTCACAGATGTTTGCCCAATAGGCCCAGCATGGGATTGATGTGAGTACTGTGCACATGGAGAGCCTGGGGGACTGGAGATTGGAGTAGGGGAACTGGAAATGACAACTGGAAGATCCTACAGTATATCAAGTAAAAATTAAACTCTGTTCACTGTGTTGAATAGAGATACTAACCACTGGTAGTGCCCACTTCCCAATGATATCCTTGACATCAGCTGGAATGTTTGAAGACATTGTTCAATGTAAATGGTGAATAATATTCTGGACAGAAAGTGTAGATGAGGGAAGGTTTTAGTATTTTAGTATCGAAATTTGTTGAGGAGTGGAAGCGTATGATGGATGTGGACATAGTGTGACTCTTATATATTGATTTTAAGCTCGGTAGGCACATTGCTACCTGCAGAATACCGTTGGTGTGGTTGTACTGATATGCGCCAAGAAGGATCCTTGAACTTGCATTAATCTCTACCACACCACTTTTAGGCCAAGCCAGCACCATACTATATCTAAGTAGGTGGTTCCCCATCTCTCATAAGTTTCTACATATCACTTTGATACTACCCGGCTCATATCATCCACACCCTGGCGAGATTTTTTTTCCACCAACACCACAATTACAAGTGTATTCACATCAACTTCACTTAACCACAACCAGTCAATATGTCAACTGCATCCAATCAGAAGAAGATGGAAAGGAGTGCCAATATCAGGCTGGCAATTGGAACTCACCTTGGTAACCTGCATAAAAAAATTAAATCACTGCCACATTATTATACCTCCAATGCTGATATTACAAATAGCTGGTCATTCTATTGAAATTCCTGCTGTTGGCAAAACCTGTTCCCTAAACAAGTATCAGCAAGCTGGCAATTTTTTTTGGAGTCATTCCTCACCAGAGGGTGAGATATTGTTGAGGGCTATAGCATCTAAGCAACCCCAAAACTGGAACAAGCAGAACTCTGAGAACTTCTTGAGATTGTTGCAGAATGGCAACATTTTTGCCACAAAAGAGGTTAGTATTTCCTTTTTAACAACCAAAAAAAATACTAGAATACTAACTTATAATTTAGACTGAAGATATGTCTATTGACGATACTAAACAGTCTGAGGAATCCAGGAAGAGATCCCACAGCAATGTACAATCTTCCCCAGAGCAAGCAACTGTTAGTATCATACAATTCTTGTCCTCCATGACAATACTAAAAGATACTAGAGATCAACCAAAGCCAGAAGAGTTAGAAAGGGTAATAAACCAAAGTCTCCTGAATTCATAGATATTTCAGATGATGAGCTCAGTGGGACACCAACATCTGAAGAAGAGGAGGTGGAGATATATTCACCTGATGAACAAAGTCAGATTGCAGAGGAGGATATCACTGCCATACAGCAGACTGAAACAGCTGTAGATGCAATGCAGTCACTGGAAATTGAACAAATGATTGATGGTAAGTAAAAGAATCTTCTTTATCTGTACTATTATTTCAGATACTAACCTTATAAACACAACAGAAACATGTTAGTATTTCACTTTTTTCTATTAGTATCAACATATCTTACTAAAGCTCTTGGGTTGTTACGTATAGTGCCTGCCTCCACTTCAATGGAAACAGTTCAAATCAGAGATTCTACAATTTTGAAGCTTCCAGTATCTTCATGGAATGATGCTACTGAGGAAAAACACTCTTCACCACCACATGTTGCTGGACAAGATGTGATAGGGCATGCTACAAGCAAAGGAAAGAAGAAGGCTATCAAGAATTGGGGAGGAGCAGAAGGTATATTCAATGATTATCCTGATACTAAGTAAAACAGTATGATACTAATACTTTCAACATAAAGTTAAAAGTGCAAGAGACTATGCATTTATGAGTGGAGATCCTGTTCCCCCATTCCACATCAATCTCAACCCAGTCATTGATGTTACTGGGCTACCTGGTCGTCAACCACCTTGTGCACTCAATCCCACCAGAGCCCCCCCTGCCTTGGTACTGGATGGTCATCCAAAAGACCTCCAGCCACCCACACACATTTCCAGTGCAGTCACTGATGAAGTTTTTCATACTGGCAAGTTCAGAAACGAAAAGAGCATTCAGGTGTCATATATGAAGTCTGCTACAGGTACCATATCCAATAATATAATTACTCAGTATTGGTGGATAATGTTGATATTGACTAAATGAAATTTTAGATATGATGTTGGAGGGATATGCAAGGTCCAGAATCATAGAGCATATGGCTCTGTATCCACCTAGCAATCCTGACGAAGTTCAAGAGCTGAAGAATGAACTCACTGATTTGCAAAAACAAATCCGATCAGTATCAACATATTTGCAAATCCAGACGCAGGAAAATCAGACTTCAAATAACAAGAATACTAAGCTCGTTTCTGCCTTGAAAAGTTTGAGAGCTAAGTACAATGACTGTAAAACCCAAGTACAGCAACAAAAGGAGGAGCTGGATACTAAAAACAAGGAGATTGCTGAACTCAAAGATAAAATGGAAAATAGCAAGCATACTATGGAGGCATATAAGGACAAGGTGAAAGATATGGTGAGGGAAAAGGTTTATGAAAGCCTGCAAGGGGATTTGGATCTGTAATGGAATGTAGCATTACTTGGGTTTGAATATGTGCTTTCTGTTAGTCTGATGTAGTTTTGGAAGTTGTATTGATTTTACTTTAGTATTTGCAAATTGAACTGTGCTCAATGTTAGTATATGTACTTTGGTGCATTTCATTTCAATTGATATTGTATTTATGATAACAATACAGAAACATTTCAATATTGTGGGGAATGATACCACCCAGATGAAGAAAACAGATCCAGGTGTTAGATACGATTTGAATTGTGCTACTATGCATTAACAATGACTCAGCTTAGCCCTGCTCATGTCCTAGTTGAACTTGCACAACAGTCTTTGAAATTAACATTGCATTCGGCACAGATACACGTATTCACATTCAAATGCAATGAACGACTGAAGTATCAGTTCTTAATAAGATAATCCTATCAGGATAGGTGTAGTAACATTTACCAAGTTGGTAGTATTTTCACTGGACAGCATGTTTGTAAACGATGATACCAAAATTATCATTGCATTATCCAGTAATACTAGTATGCAAATGCAAATTGAAAAAACGACTGTAGCATCACGTCTCAAGGATATATTCGTGTCTGGATATGTGGAGTAACATTCACCAAGTTGTTGGCATCTTTCCTGGGCAGCAAGTTAATTCAATATGGGACGGAAATTTTCTGTGCATGTTCAAGTGTTCTCAGTATTCACCATCGTATGAAATGAACCACTGTGGTATTGGTTCTCAAAGACCTATTCCTGTCTGGATAGGTGAAGTAACATTTACCAAGTTGTTAGTATCCTACTGGACAGGATATATAGAAAATATGATACAAAAATTCGCTTTGCATGATCGGCTGATACTATCATTCACATCTGAATAAAATCAACGACTGCGGTATCAGTCCTCAACCGCATATTCCTGTCTGGATACATGCAGTAACATCGAGTAGGTTGTTAGTATCTTGAACGCACAGCATACCAATTCTATATAATATTCAGATTTTCTTGGCATTTTCCAGTGATATTGATAATCACAAACAAAGAAATAGAACAACTGTAGTATCGGCTCTCAAAGACATATTCGGATCTGGATAGTTGTAGTAACATTCTCCACGTTGTTAGTATCTTACTGGACAGCATATATATAAAATAGGATACAAATATTTTCTCTCAATGACACTCCGATACTAGTATTCACATTCAAATTGAATGAAGAGCAGTAGTATCAGTTCGCAATGACATAATCCTGTCTGAATACGCAGAGTAACCTCTACTAGGTTGTTAGTATCTTCACCAGACAGCATTTTAATACATTATGATACTACAATTTTCTTTGCGTTGTGCAGAGATACTAGTAATTACATTAAGATTTGATGAATGGCAGTAGTATCAGTTCTCAACAATATATTGTAATTTGAATACATGATGTAACATTTACCAAATTGATACTATCATTACTGGACAGTTTATACATAAAATAAGAGACAAAAATCTCTTTGTATTGGTCACAGATACTAGTTTTCAGATTCAAATCCAAACGAGAACTGTGATATCACTTCTGAATGATATATTTGTGTCTGGATAGCTGGAGTAACCTTTCACAAGTGGTTAGTATCATTACTGGACAGCATATTGAAACAATTCGATACTAGAATGATCTTTGTATTTTCCACAGATATGAGTATCGACATTCAAGAAAATATTCAACACATAGTCGTATCTGCTACGTGAAGTAACAATTATTCAGTTGTTAATATTGTTACTTGACAGCATATTAATACAATATGATACAACAATGAGACTTCCATTTTCCCACGATACTAGCATTCACATTCAGATTTCAAGAAAGAGAGTAGTAGAAGTTCTTAACGATGTATTCGTATCTGGATAAGTGACATAAAATTCACCAAGTTGTTAGTATCTTTACTGGACAGTATATATATATACTGTGCTACTAAGATTGACTTTATCTTTTCCACTGTTACTAGTTTTCACCTTCTGAAAGAATAAATGACTGTTGTATCGCTTCTGAAGGATTGATCCATATCTCGATAGGTGGAGAACCATTAGCATGTTGAGTGTGTCTTTGCTGGGCAGCATATTTATAAAATATGGTAGAAATATTATTGTTGCATTTTCGAGTGATGCTAGTATTCACATTCGAAATGAATGAACGAGTATCGTGTGAGTTCTCAATGACATATTTGTATCTGGATAACCGATGTAACATTCACCAAGTTAGTATCGTACCAGATGACATATGTAGACAATATCGTACTAAAATTGACTTCGCCTATCAACTAATGCTAGTATTGACATTCGTGATAAATGTACGACTGTAGTATCATCGTTCAACCACCTATCTGTATCTGGATAGGCGGAGTAACATGCATTAAGTTGTTAGTATCCATATTGGATAGTATATTTATACAATATGATACTAGAATTATCTAGGAATTGTCCAAGGATACTAGTATTCACATGGAAATTCAATGAACTACTGTAGTTTCAGCTCTCAATGACATAGTATTACCTTGCTAGGTGAAATAAAATTTACCAAGTTGTAAGTATCTTTACTGGACAACATATTTACACAATATGTTTCCAAAATTATGCTTGCATTTTCCACCGATATCAGTATTCACATTCAAATTAGACAACTGACTGCAGTATCAGTTCTTAGCATGTTATTCATATCCGCGCAGGTGAGGTAAAATTTTGAAACTTGTTAGTATCTTTAATATACAGAATATGATTACAAAATTCACTTTGCATTTGCTGCATATAGTAGTATTCAAATTCAAATTGAATGACTGACTGTAATATCAGTTCTGAACAACATGATTGTTTCTAGAAATGTCAAGTAACACTTACCAAGTTGTTAGTATCTTTACTGCACAGCATATTGATAAAATGTGATACCAAAATTCTATTTCCATTATCTACCGATACTGGTATTCACATTCAAATTTAACAAATCACTGTAGTATCACCTCTCAACAATAGATAGTACTATTTATTTAATGATACTACAAAGATGCCTACATAATGCACCGATACTCGTATGCACACTAGGGTTGGACGTATGTTTGTTGTATCGGATCGGAACGACGTATGGCTATCTGCATTGATGGTGAATCATTTACCATGTGGATAGTATCATTACTGGACAGCTTATTTATATGATGCAATACTAAAATGATCCTTGGATAATCCGCTGATAATAGTATTTACATTCAAATCAAATGAACGACTCAATTATCCATTATAAATGACAACATTGTATCAGTCGATGGATTTAATGCAACATCCAGTAAAATCTTAGTCACTGTTAAAAGATACGTTTAGTATTGTTTCAATTTAACAAGTTTATTTATTCCTAATGCAGCTGCAAATACATATGATTACTAAATAATAAACCTTCACATAAGTCCGTATCAGTAGTGTTCACAGACAGAGTTCATTGATCCTCAGAGGTTACCATATATACATTCTATTATTTCTCAACATTATCTGACAACTAGATATATCTAGCTGTCTAAATGCAGTGTATCTGATTACCTTGTTTGCCTACAATTGATACTGTGTCTTCAATATATACTGCAGTCTGCATCCATCAATACAATAGTGTATTTAGTACGTAACTATCGTCTGAACCTATTATATTCTCCCACATCATTGACTCAGTTCTTAACTATCCAGATCACCAATTTAAATCAAGCTTCCATCTGTTTGGTAATCCTCCCATAATCCATGATCGGTAGCAATTCTGAACAGAAATACAATGATCCGATTGCATCCCTCACCTTCCCATTGATTGGCAACACCTAATGTCTTCCAAAACACCAGAGGGTCATTTCTCAACTCCTGAGGAAGTTCTACCATCAGATCCCTGAACTCCTTTTTGTGGCTTGCCGCAAATGCAGCGGTGAAAGGAGTTTTCCCAAATGTACAATCCGCGCTATCTCCTCCAGATTTGCCTTGAGGGCAAAGAGATCGTGGACTTCCACAGTAAAAGCAACATGTATAAGGAATCAAATCAATCTTTCTTCTCCAGCTGTGATTCATTCCCCACAATGTACTAGCACACAATCCAGCATATGTGCTTTTCCATTTCAAGCATTCCCAAAACTGATGATTGCCCTCTGTATATCCTTCCAGCACATTGCAAAAAACACACCCAATACTCCAACGTCCTAGCACTTGACTCATAAACTCCCTTGTCTCAGCCTCCCTTTGTCTCTGTTGTTGTAGAGGCCCAAGAGCTGGATTATTGGAACTTGAGTTGCTAATTGCAGAATGTGTAGGGAAGGTAGCTGAAGTAGGGCCAGAGGGCAGTTGTGTAGGTTGGGATGTTGTATAGCTCAAATGATGATTAGTATCTGGTGATACTGAAATTTGATGTTTCCCAATATCATTGCCAGCACAGATCCAACACTGCAGAGCATCCAGGTCTTTACAGGAAAGGCCACCTTGAAACCCATCCATATACAGCCCACACATTGTCCGGATACATGTAGTCGTTGTCAGGAGGTTTTGGACCGCAATGAATCGGTCATGATGAACAAGCTGGGCCCTCTCATGAAGATACTGTCTTGACCGGGACACTTCTTCTGGTTCAATGATAATGCAGTATGAGGTACTGAGCTCTCTGCCAGCTCTACCTGCCATTTGCACAAAATCAATAATATCTGTTGGAAGATCCCAAAACACTACCAGTTTGATATTTGGCAGGTTAATTCCAGCTCCTAGTCCAGATGTTCCTACTATCCAACTCTGCCTGCCACGAATCCAAGAGGAGAGATTGGAATGTCGTTCAGTTTCTGGAAGGTCTGAATGATACACTGGAATATTGAGATAGTTCCCAATATCATCTGCCTCCCTCTTAGTAAGGGAATATATCAACCCCTTATCACTTCCAATCAGGGTATTCCACTGGGCAAACAAGCTTCTTTCATTTTGATGCAGTGCTGTGCCATAAAGGTATTCCTCAGACACTTTAGTAGATAGTGGTTGAAAGAGCTTGAAACAGATATTAGGTCTTGCTGAAGTCTGCCGATGCACATGCAACTGAGTGTCCTGAAAACAAAGAATCTCTGTTATTGAATGTTGTAGGGATGGTGGTAGTGTGGCAGTCATGAAAATGACAGGTCGATTAATAACTCTGATTTTTCTGACTTGTTGTAGTCTGTGGTCCCTGAATTCTGAAGTCATCAAGGTATGAACTTCATCAATCACAAATCTGTCCAAGCGGTCCTCCCGTTCCAATCTTCTTAAGAATGTCCACAATGTCGTACTGGTGGCCATATAATCCATACCTACCAGGAGGAGTGTCTTTGTAACTGGGTTTCTAGTCTTCTGTTCGTTCCAAACAGTGCAATGTATACCATAATCTCTAATCTGCTGAGCCATTGTTTGCACTAGTGCCTTAAGTGGAAAGAAGACAACAACTACTTTGCTGTCTGACATCATTGCTGGAATCAAAAAGAGCAGACTCTTGCCTGAGCCTGTTGGAAGGACAGCAAGAAAACCGTGATCATTTGGTAGAGTTAGACTTTCAAGTATGATATCCCTTTGCTGATTGTTGCGCCACATTGCATTGATCCCAAATAACTTTTGAAGACATGTGAGTGCCCTGAATTCGAGTTCTGGATACATAGTATCACCATCAGGGGTGATGAATGGATTGGACGGTATGCAATGAAGGTGTTTCGAAAACAAGGAAGAGCTAATATTCGATATGTTGGACGGTGAAACAGATGCTAATGAAGGCTGTCTCAAATCCTCAGTGGATCTTTTCTTCTCTGGTCTCTGTACTATTGATGTAATACTCAGATTTCTTTTGTGGCTGACCTAAATGAAACTTAGTATCTGAATTGAAAACTTCATGTGGGTAACATTTGAGATACATACCAGGTCAGAAGATATAACAGAAGGCAAAATCGATAATGGGGACAAATGCCTGAATGAAGATTGACTTGTGGATACTGTGTTGTCACCAGGTAAAGATAACATTGACTGAATAGGACTGTCCAAGGAACTCATTTGCGATACTGATTTAGTATTGGGCAAATTACCCTCTGGCATGATCATAGTTCTGTGGTTCTGTTCCTGCTAATGATATTATTGTTCATTAGATATTTACTCCCACTCTGGCACATATTAGGATATACATACAATGCTAGTATCATTCCCATCCAGTACCATTCCCATCAAATGATGCCATTTTCGCGCCACTGAACGGTATCTGACAAGGATTGATTGATCCAATCCAGGGATGTCTCCAATTTTGAGTCCATAATGTTGATCTGCAACTTTGCTACTGTGTCCTACCTGTCCATTGTGATCCTGTTCCAGAAGCGATACCTCTTTACCCTCGTCATCATACTCAGTTGAGTCAATCAAATCCTTTGGCGTGCGCAAGAGATCTCGATCCATAGCAACTGCAATCTGTCTCCACCCCTGAATGTGCAGTTCAACTCCCATATACCTCTCAGTATGCCGCTGCATTAGTATCCTCAGTCTAGCTGGATCCCAGCTCTTTTTCCCAATACTGTCTTTTGCCCACATTAATGATGACATCCCACAAGGGACTATCCTTAGTATTCTTTGAATCATTACAATAAATGGTCGCACAAAGTACAGATAACACAATACTAGCTTTCCCACCTGAGCTGGTACAAATCTTGGTATGATTTTCTCCATACCTGACTTTGCCTGACCTTTGTGATACCTCAATACCATCATGACTTGGCCATTGAGCAGGAATAGATTGCGATCTGATTCTGCAGTTTGGGTGATTCTCAGTCGGAGTAGTTCACATCCTCTTGGGGGTTGTCCACCCAATATGTGGCAAGCTACAACCAGGTAATCCAGAAACAGCTCATGGAGGTGGAGGTAGGTTTGCATTGGTATTGCATTCCATGAATCTGATTGGGAAGTAGCTGATTTCCATCTTGGGGCTGTCTGTCTCAATGCCAGAGTAAGTATTGACTTTGGACTGGGACTTAGTATCTTCCTATTTGGCTCATAACTCATGATACTAGCCCCTGGTGTCTTATCCAATCGACTATCCTTCAACTGCCCAAATGATTCATGTTCTGTCATATTTTCTCCAAAACATAACTTCTCCACCAGTATCCTCTGGGCCTGAGTAACAATAATGTTGGCCAGTATTGGAAACTGAGCAATTGTAATTGGCTCATCATGGTATCTCAAAACTGTCATGTCTTCAGACCATTCAAATGCCTCATTTCCTCTAGTCATTTTATTGATTCCAAGTCCATATCTTAACCAACATAAGATGGTATCCATTGGAGACTGGGTACCAATTACCAAACAAGAATTTCTGATTGAGAAAAACTTTGTTGATCTCTCTTCGTGTTCCTGTCTTTCATGCTCTTGGTTTCCTGGCTGGTGGTTTTCTGGAATAGCAAAACAGTGGTGTAATACAATCATACGTATTGTATGCTGAAAGGCTGCTAGTATCTGTGTATAATCCTTCGGCTCCAGATACTGATACTGCTTTTCGTTTATGGATGCAATTGCTAAGAAATGAACCATGATACTATCATATTCTGAATTGAATGTCCTTGATATTTGATACTAATTAGTAATTTCTCTGTAATTGTTATGATTCATGAGGAATACCTTTGCTGGATGATTGCAATCATCAGTTCCATCATTTTCGAATCAATAATCTCCAGGTCTATATCATCTTTCAGGTAAAGAGAATATCTCCATGAACTTATTGCTTCCTGTACTTCACCTGAACAGCACACTGTGGTAAGTTTCTTCAGAAGAACCTCCTCACTATTCAAATCTGTCATACTTTGCTGCAGTGAGTCAAGATCATGTATATAGACCAGTAGCTTCTTCCACCACCGAGTATATCGTGTCCAAGTGGTGTCATTCTGAACAGCTGTGAAAGGCCTTTCTGAAGGACGTGACGGATCTGGGCTTTCAGTCCAATCCAGATATGTTGGGTGAATCTGAGAAGGTAGTTGACGTAGCCTGTTGCATCAGCAAAAAACATCTCCGTCTGGGCGGAATGGCTCCGTCAGAGTGGACGCGCTCCGTCAGAGCCGTCAGAGACACCCCGGTGGCGGATTACTCCGCGCCCGGCGTCAATACCACGCGTCGCGTT
>Ga0307512_10001706_pt1 | contig 30018 bp, 30 predicted proteins | sample 14_EM_MG_FD_200267 | JGI IMG/M metagenome (GOLD analysis project Ga0307512, IMG submission 200267) | Populus trichocarpa ectomycorrhiza microbial communities from riparian zone in the Pacific Northwest, United States - 14_EM | ecosystem: Host-associated > Plants > Roots > Unclassified | place... | reverse complement strand
TGCGAGTAGTAATCCGCTCTGGTAGGAAATTGAGTTCAAGCACGCTATGGAGTTATTCGGAAACCACGCATTATTTCACCATATCCTTGAATACGGAGCCCGTCGTTCTTTGCCGTCGAAGGAAGCCCTCCGTTCTCTTCTGAATTGTGCAGAGCTCTTGCGTCAAGCTGTCCAAAATCTCTCAATTGTTGCCTACGACATCAATGACATCCGGGGTCTCAAAGATGCGTATCAGAAGGGATTCCTGCAATGCGAGCTACTGGATGAGGGTGGCAAAGCGTTATACTACTTTCCCTCCCGTTTGCACCATCGGTAAGCTGCACTCTCCTAGAAACAGGATATATGTCGCTGAGTTATCATACAGTTATTCTGAACTTCTTCTTTTTGCGGAAGTTACTAGAGGTATCAAGCATGCTACAGTTAAAGACCTTGTCATTGATTGCCTTAAGCTGTTCTCACCGTCACTTCTCCAGGAACATTCAAAGAAATCTCGCCACCTCGCCAATAGAGCCCTTGCTACACCGAAGGCTCAATTCATTACGGAACTCTACCGTTCACTATATGTTCTAACTGGGGGGAGAACGATTGTCTATACAAAATTCTCATATACTTCTAAAGTGTGGACTAGGGATTTAGCCCAAGGCCGTCAGAACACTACGTTAGCCTCGAGCTTTAGCCCACAGGCCGTCGGGACTGAGGCGGATACTAAACTTAGCCTTATGCTTGGTATAGTACTTGGCTCTCCGACTACTGCGGGCTTGGTACAGTACCTATTTCTCCGTGAGCCTCGGACTTGGTGGTGCATAATTCTTCGTGTGCTTCGGACCTGAGTGGTGCTTCACTCTTGGTACGATATCTTTTCTTATTTATGTCTATCTTATTCTTAAACGAGAACGTATTGAAGCGTTAATCGATGGCGATCGTAGGCAGCAGCACTTGAGCCGGTTCTATCCAGGTGGAAGTATCATGAATGGGGCTCATTAATGAGCATATTGTGCAGGATTTTCGGACTTCTCGCCCGAGGGCTAGGACTAGTGAGAGGTCCTACGCAGTACACTTTCAGATTCATTGCTGACGAATCCAATAGACGATAAAGACCTTTATCACGTCTTCTTCATCCTTGATTTTAAGAGCTATACGGTACTTGACTACTCCTTGAGAGAAGTGGTACATACTTAGGTAGCTCTTGTTCGGACTTTAGTCTGGTATAGAGCGTATATCCGTGTCTATGCGGATTGAATACTCATTCCACTTGTGCGCAGCGCTAACAGGCAGATGACTATAACCCTAGCGTTTTTAATTCTTCCCTGGTCTTGTGCGCAACTAGACCACACTTTTTGGCGAACTTTTCTGTTATCGCGGTGGAATGGTCTTTCTTTCCCTTTCAGTTGGATTCGCTTCTCTAATTATCCCATGTGTGGGTGTCTACTTCATGTTACAAACTGCTCTCCTGATATGCGAAAGGGATTGCGGGTTATGTCATTTTCTAGTGCGCTATTTCGTTCTTGTGGTTGTTGTAAAGTGTAGGGGGATTATGTGGCTGTAGAATTAGAGGCAGCGAGTATAACAAATTGCCGCCGTTAGCCCGTAAATAAGGACCTCCGTGATCAGACCAAAAGGTCCTGCTCATAACGCTGGTTGATATAGTAGCGCCCGATGATTGACTGCCCAGCTACGTTTATGCCTCGTAAGTTCCCTTAGTGTATACGATAGCAATTGCCGCACATCAAGCAACGTGAGCAGGTGACCGACAACGCTCCAATATAGCAGGAACGGTACAGAATAAGAGTATACGATCAAGGTGACTCCTAGCCGTGCATTTTTAGGCGGCAGGCAGTCAACTAACGGGATTATAATATTCAGCGGGCCCGGTCGTTAGAGTTTAGGCACTCAGACGCAGGCCACGCGACCGCCCACCGGTGAATGCCATTCATAACTAGATCACAAATCCTCCCAAAAAATCCTGTCACGAGGTCCTACTACATGCAATATATCTTAAGAGTCACCGAGTTGTTCGTTTCTTCCGGCGCCTTTGGCAATAGGCCAGAATGGACAGGAACAGCGTTATCCACCGGCTCCAACGACAATTCGTCCCCCGATTCACCAAATAGATCCACAACAGGCCTTGGATGATACATGCTTATCACCCCTACAGGTGGGGAGATTATATCAGGTATTTGTTCAAGCCTGTCTTTCCCCTCAAAAATCCTTAGCAGTGTCCTCAATATCGTAACTTTCCATTCTCTAGAAACAATTGAAGGTGAATAGAATAGGCCTGGGGCAGAATCCTCTAGATTGTGATCCTCAACTTCTTCAGAAACCCTTGACGGTGTAAGGAATGTATCCATTGCTACCTAACCTTGGTCCTCACCATCTTCCGCTAATTTCATGTCACGGCGCAGCTGCAGCATACCGTTCTTTTGGCGAGAGAAACAAGAGGAATCCTGGAAGATGATATTTCTGGGCGATGGAAGCATCGACAACAGTCCGATCCAGAGATTTATTTTCGATGGATGCGACTATTGCTGCAAGATGTCCGTGGAGTAGTCTGCGCTTACGCTTACATCAAAGTGCCAAACAATTGAGTAGCTCCACCCTACGGTTGTTATTATGGTCTGTCCCGCTCTACATAATTCAGTTATCCAAAGCGCTAAAGTTAACATTTGCTCAAGATAACGTAACTTTGGATAATCGCTGGGGCTAATAATAACCACGTGGACAACAGCCCTCGGTAGCGAGGGATCCCAAGATTCAATAGCCGTCCGATTGCCGCAGTACCTCGGCATTTTTCATGACTAAACGAAATCGAATCTTTGGCAAAACATGAGGGTTGCAGGAAGCTTCTGATTCTATTCTCTTTGTGGTAGCCTGAAGCAGTTCAGGAATTCGACTTCTGTATACAATTCCAGCATATCTTTTTCATAAAATTATACTGCGAATGCTTCCACGAAGCGTATGTCTGGCATGATTACTAGCTTAGCCTCCCAACGGGTGGGGTGTGTGAATTTCGTAATTACTAAATTCACGGTTCTAAGCCAATAAACATCCTCAGTTTCTTTATGTTTAGGATCATGTCTCCAGTACCTACTTAGTTCTTCAAGTAGGGTACTCAGTTGCACAAGTTTTTAGTCTCGGAACCCTGTGTACCACACTCCGAGACTAACAAGTTTTCTGACGACGCATGGACACAAGCAGCCTAACGCAAGACCACAACTACAAAAAAAATGGGAAAAAGCATAAGAGCGGCTCCCGATCCCCGCAATTAGGGGTTTCATAAGCTAGGGGGCCGGCCAGGGGGGCATGCATACTGCTTAGCAAGCAACCGGGTATCTTCATACCGCCTCGAGTGATATGTGGTGATGTAGTCTAACCATCGGCATCTTGAAGCATACGTAGGTGGAAATTTTTGACATATGGGTTTGCTATAGATTTATTCATGGTGCTTAATTTGTACGATTGGATTTCCCCCACAATTTCTCCCCATATGTGTGATTCTAGCTTTGTATTGGTATCTAAAATCTATGCAGCTGCATATACGCTTTTAAATCTCTTATTGAGACCATACGGCTTGATGCTGGCTTAGCTTTGTTGAGCACTGGGAGAAAGATCAGGAGAACGCCACAGATTCAGTATGATGTACTCTCGCGGGTTTGTTTTTTATCAATATATCTTGCGCGGTGTGAACTATTCACAAGGGCAGATATGGAGTGGTCAGTGGGTAGCGGGATACCGTGGCACGCCAGCAGTGTCTACAAACCATAGTTGAAGGCAGAGCCACTATGAGTTCGTACATTTTTAACAAGTTTCCACCTTGGAGATATGTGTATCTGTAGCATCACACTACACGTTTAACGCTAAGTATATCATGAATAAAAGCGTTGAAACCGCAAATACTGGTTGAATGAATAAATCCTGATGGCCGAAATCCATGCGAGTTCTTGCACTTCCGGCTTTCCTTTCATTCACCACTCTGGTGCGCAGAACATGCAGGTTGTTTTGCGGACTCGCAGCATTGGGGCTGTGTAGGGGTATTAATTGGATGTTGTGTGAAATGCAGCGGGGAGTGGTGGGAGAATATGTGGAGGATCATGATTCGAATATTCAACAAATCACTGTGCATCTCACCGCATGCATGAACTCGACGGCTTGGTTGGATGATACCGCTTGTGCCTTGTTCTCAAGAATACACGAGGCTGGTGCAACCTGCAAAGGAAAAAATAAATTTTATTATATTTCCGCACCGCACATCCTTTGCTAGCATGCATACATGCAGTGCTTATCACGTGCGCACAGGACCACGATATCTCCCTACACTGCACCGGAAACCACAACACAGATTCCATAGGCTGTGATACTGGGCTGGGCATCTCGGCCATATGAAAAATCTCTTCACTTCTACATAGCTATGAACAAACGGCGTCCTTCGATCACTCAACTTAATCAACACGAATTTTTGAACTCAGGGATGAATGACACATGGACATTGATATCGCAGTAATATGGGCGCGGTGATACCCGGTTTATTTGTAGTGCCGCAGGACGCTAGATCCGTTGCTATCATTTGCCTGCTCGTCAGCTTTCATCAAACTTCGGGACCAATAAAAGGCTGCCACCGGGGATTATATATACTACTTGCGGCAAACCGAATGCCGCCGTAGAAGCAGTATGGAAACCCGGTCTTGAACCTTATCGGTCTGTGCTATCCCCAGTTCGCTTATTCACCTTGAAGCGGACGGAAATTTAGTAGACTTAGAGCCAGACAAACAGTAGTTGCACATTAAGTGGCTTATGCATGCCGCAAGTAAGAGAGTAAGAGAGTAACGAATTGAAACAGGTGCAACACTGTGCTTGTACCTGCGGGCAATCCCAACCATCTTAACACTGCCGTAGAGCTTCGAGAAGCCAATCGCGGGAGCGTCCTTGCCGCCGGCCATGTATTCGCCATGGTGTCTGCAGCATGAGAACATCCCCTGGAGTTCAAATATAAACTGTTGAGTAGCCACAAACGATTCGGCAACAGATTGCCGGAAGGACTTTCTCCAGGTGGTTAAAGACAGACAGCATGAATTCATGACCTGCTCTTTGATGGTGCGTTGGGCTCAGGATCTGCAGCCCATTCACTGTCCGAACCACTTGCTTGTGCGGGTTGAGACCGGGGAGTATCACCGCCAACGCAACTTCTGATACGGCCTTAAATTGGGATACCATTTGACGCTAGGATATTGACAACCTATACTTTTGCAACGGAGAACTCAATAACTCCATTGAAGCATGGAAAAAACTAAACTTATTGTTATGAATTGGATCTCTCTGGTGAAGTATTGAGAAATTGATACATCATAAAGGCTAGGTTTGAAGCCCAGATTAGAAAATCAGACCTATTCGAGAATTCATGAATTAGTATCATGTCGGGCCAGGTTCATGACTGTCTACAGCTGCACCAATGTATGCAGAGGTGTTCCTGCCGTCTTTGTGGCTGATCGTAGCCGCTTCGATTGTAAAACTCTAAATAAGACCTCTGCCGTGATGTGAGTTTAAGCGAGCTGCACCAACCACACTGAGGTCAATGCAGACACGCTCCATTAACTTCATGCGTATTTACGCTCGGATATTTATTCGAGAAAAATGATTATAACCCGATTTAGTAATTGAATTGCGTTACTCATGCCCGATTTTTCGGCTAGATTGCTCACCGTTTACTTCCAAAACAGGCTGAAAAAAGCCATGTAAAGTAAAAAATCTGACCCAATTACTTGAGAAGTATGTTAGCTTACCTGTTTCAGATGACGCAAAACTAGCGTGTACGTAGTCCGTAGACGGCTCTTGGTCGTTGGTGCAGCCCCCAGCGACAAAAAGCCGGATGTCAGACTAGCGTGCACGGACGGATTTTCTAGATGATGTCGTACCTAAAAGGGATCCGCTTCTAACCTCCCGCCACCTACCATCACAAAAAGAATTGAAATGGTGAGTGTACCCCTCCTATCAGAACAACCTTACACTTCCTGATTTAAAAAGTATTGGATGGTTGTTGAGTTGCCAAAATTCACTTTGGAAAAAACTGTAGACTTCTAACAAGAAAGTTCACTTCTACTTATGTTTACGCTAAAGTAAGTCTGAGACTACGAAATAATCTCCTGGCGTATCTTTTTGGGAGCATTGCACCTGTAAACTCGTTCTTCATGTAGCTCATTAGAGTATATCCTCTCTTTATCTAGTTGCGCCGATATTTTGGTCAAACCAAAATCAATAGGAGAAAAACCACACCTCCAAAATAAATCTGCTACTTACGAATGGTCGTTTTAGCTTTTTTCATTCGTGTTACCAGTCGCTAAAGGCTGCAACCCTATTGGCCTCTAACAAAAAAAGCAAATCTATCGCTTCATATTATTGGCCTAAATTCATCTCCCAGTTGTGGCGATGCAGCTGTTGTCGGCGAAATAAAGTCATACATGAAGTGCAGATATATGGAACCACATGTTTGTCTCTCTAGTATTACAGTCAACTTCTACTTGCACAGAGTACAAGTTTGACTCATTGGTGACGTCAGGGACCAAATGCCCGATATTTCTTATACTAAACTTGTAGGCATTTATTCCGTAGCTTCTGGAATTATTGATCATTCTCTGCCTGTGAATATTAAATCTGCTCTGGCATGTGAGCTTTGAGTATTCCGCGCCGCATGTGATTCGTACCAAAAATGAATTCATGTGAAAAAGCAACTGGTAGAGAGCGGTAGGAGTTGATTGCTTCGCCTCCTTTGATGCAAATACACGGCAAGTTCATGCCGGCAGACGGATTTAGCCATGGAATTGGCTATCTGAGCATTCGGGTTCGTAGAGTTGGTAAGTAATGAGGTTGTTTGCTCAGAAGAGAGGGGTGGTGCCATGTGGTAGCGGTGATGATTGTGCTGCTACCTTATTTTAGAGTAGAACACAACACAACGAACTGTATGATTTACCTAACCCTTGCTTATATCACTACACTCAAGATAGTTGACAGTTCAATAATTGGTCCAGGCCATTGTTGTATAAAGATCTTCACACCCTTCAGATTTCGAGCGCCCAGAAGCAGGCGTAAAATCGGAGGAATCAAGGTATCCGCCCTGCACCAGCGATATTACAAGTACTATAGTACTTGTACTTTGGTAGGGAGAAGATGTTCATCAGCTTTTACACTTCCTTTTCTATAAAAATAAAAAACTGCTGCACGTGTCGTTTGAATGTCTGACAGTTCCCCTCATTTTGATAGTCGTGGACTTCCTATGCCAAACAGCTGTCCACAATGTTTGCATTATGCTCGCACGTCCTTCCCCTTTCTTGCTTTCTTGCTTGGGCGCTCTTTCCGGGTTTTAGCAACACCGAACCCTTCGATTCAGATAGCTACCGGTAAACTGCATCATCGGAATCAAACTACTCTAGTGACATACCGTGTCTCACTGATTTGTTATAATGTAGCTAGCCGTGACCCCGCACATATCTATCGACATTTCGGAGGGATAACATGCTAACACTTTAACGATTACCAAGGGGTACGCTTTAATAATGCAATGTTGGACTTATTTTTAAGCTTAGCTCTGGCACAGAAGCAGTTAAGCGGGCCACATTCCAGACAAAACATCCGGATTTCAGCAAACTCGCATTGTGCTACGTATACGTACTTCCAGCCGCAAACAATGAACCAATACCTTTCATTTCTCTGTATCCGGTCGAGATTATCAGGCTCCGCTACCCTGGACGTGTGCAGTGTTGTTCTCCGACAATTTGGTGCAGAGTCTGTGCCGGTATCCTACGCCGGGGCGTCAACATTCAATTTTATCATCGAAACCGCAACAAAAAGACTAAATATCACCAGAACGTCGAAAATCAGGGAGCCTAGCGCTATTATTTCAACTAAACGGAGATAATTTGCCACGCACGCCCATTCATATATACAATGATGCCTTCACTGACAAGGCTGGCTACGTTCACACTTGCAATTTCGGATCCAACTTCTACCGTGGGGAGGATTGGTGGCGGGGGTGGCCGTAGATGCATGAAGTCAGTTTCGAGATCGGTGGGTGTTGACTCGTCACGGCAGGCTACGATGGGCCACGGCAGGCGGGATAGGACAGACTAGGTTATCATTGAATGTGTAAGTCCCCGTGCATTATCTATAGCAGTCTCATACTCAGTATTAAAAGAAGGGAGGATGTCACCACAAAACAGGAGAGCCTGCTCTAGTCCTTCTCTGTTCTACCTCCACTATAACCGCCCGACGCTAGGTTTCTTCTTTTTTTCTGAAGACAATGGGTGCAATATTGGTTACGCAGATGGTGTATTGAAGGTGGCCAAAACTTAAGGGATGATTAAAACCTCCCCATTCGGTTGCTAGAGTGCGGTGAAATTGCGGCACGAATTTCGTCTGGAGTTTCGTTGAAAGGATTTTGTGGTTGATTTGGACCTGGCCCTACCCAACTCGGGTGTCGTCTTTATGACAGTTGTTTATTCTTTGAATCAGTTATTGTATATTTATAAGCTCATCCCCCCCCACACGGGATGTTCAAATGCTGATGAAAGAAAGGGAATATCTACCTTTAAGTACACTCGAAGAGGAGGATACTTCGCAACTCGCAGATCCGGTTGTAGTTGTATGGTTGGAGTCGGGGCGGGCTGCTGGAAAAGTGAAATGATAGCACGGGGTAAGAACTCTACTCTACTCAGCTGTCAGCTGTCAACTTGAATATAAATGCCAGCGATCGAATTGGTCATAAGGAAGGTGTGCACCAGCCTTGCAAGGAAGATTTTGGTAATTTATGTATAGCCACACATAAGTCCCGGTATCCTTCACTAATTTTTGAATTTACCCCATCACCTGGGTTCAGGGAACTGTACTGCCTAACTTGAGGAACCCCCGCTCATGACAGCGATTATTACTGTAATTGGTTGATGGGATTATCCACGTTGCAATCTGCAGACTTGAGACCGGCGCATATCCATTCTGGATTCAATTTATCCCCGAAGCTAAATGCTGATTGCCGCCCTAAATGTTAGACAGATCACATATATTTCCATCTGCCACCGGTGGTCAGTTTGAGAGGGCTGCTCAAAGACGTGTGTTAGACTGATGCTTCCTTCAACACGAACCGGAGGATCCGATGTTTTGCCTCCATAACCACATGACGCCTCGGAGGGTCGACTTTTTCTCGGTAACATCGAATCAATAACCAATGCTTACAGCTCGGAACTTGGCGATGGAACTATAGTCAGAGTAGGACTTCTGCGTTGCGGTATTATTGTTTCATCCCTGCCATAGGAAACCCAGCACCACACACCCTCTCACCCTATGGTATCTATGAGTCCTACTCGGGGCAAAGATGAACCGACAAATCTGAAATCGCCGTGGGAGCGGGAGGGGTTGTTTCGCTACTGTGTATTTCAGGATGTAAGGCTGGCGAGTAGCGGGTAGTGGGAGAGATCTGGCGATAAGAGAATGAATGTGAGATGCTGAGGAATTTGGAGGAGTACAGCTCACGATACTTTTGGAATAGGCGTAGCGTCGAACTAGCTCTAATTTAGTTGCATCACCTAGGTACTTGTTGCGGCATGCTCCGGGTTTTTTTCGGGCTATCTGGAACTACTTACTTAAGTAGTGAGTCTATATACCCCTCAACTTCTTCGTTAACTTCTTCCCATCTTTATCACAGCCGTTGCTATCAACCTTTCGTCCGTGGAAGGGCTCAACAATAAGTCGCTGTCCCTGCAGCCTGAACGGTGCGTTTCAGCAATTCGCAGGCTACAGTCTATAATTTGGGATTTCGGTGGTGGACGATAGTGCTTCGAAAAATGGAATACTGAAGGGCGAAATTGACTTCCTTCGGCTGGCACCGCCAATGACTACTTCTCAACGATATAATTGGGTGGATCCGTGGAGTTCTCACCTGCCTGGTCACCAGATTTGCCCTCGTCTTCGCCATCTAAACCAACCATTCTGTTGTTCTACCAACAATCCCGGGGAGGATCCATGATCTTACTGGTCCGTCAGCGTCTTCATATCGCAGGGAAACAAACTGTGGCCAACTAGAACCAACGAGCGTTGAGTAATACTTGCTAACGTCCTGAGCTACAGACTGTATTCGTCCTATCGTTTTGACTGGAAACAGGCACCTGACACACAAGCACATGTTTGATCAGGCAAAGAGCCTATTTTATTGTGGGTCCATCTTCACGCCTCACCATCGATTACGTCCAAGAGCTGGGCCCGCGGACCACTATTTGCCACTGCTAGTCGAGAGCTTACTTTAAGCCCTACGCACGCCTTACAGTCCTTCCTCGACACACGGATCCGGATTCCACGCAGCGCGGATAAAACCCTCCACATTCTCTCCATGGAAACGGCACAAAATTTCAACAGACGTCCTCGATTAATGGAAACTTCAGACGTTCTCGATGCAGTATTCCTTCCACACTCTAGTGTCGGCACATCTTACTGCAGCTCCCCCATATTATTGGCGCCATATCCGAGCAAACTTCAGCTTCCACGCTTGAATCTTGTTTCTAAGTGGTGTAAATCAATCAATAGGTGATTGGCAGGAATAGATATTCCATCCGGAAACTTCCGGTGCACGCAACTGAGCATTATTCAGCTACGAACGAAGTTGCCGTCAGCATTGGCTATCATACCATACCTTGGGATTCGATTCTTGAGGCTGAAAACCGACGAAGATCATCAAAATCGAGAGTAACGGGAAACTCGCGCGACGACCGCTTTTCGGGTTTGGCCGGTAGTCTATTTTTGGTAACCATATGCGAAAAATTTCCGTCGTCCACAACGACAAATCAGGATAGCGGTATTTTCTGATCATCTCTCACTATTGGAGATACCGCCTCTTCGCGTCAATATTGTTGTGGCTAAATCAACTGCTATTGTAATGATGCCAATGAATCGCCCACAAGGTTGGGAGCTACCGATGTTGTTTGTTTGAACCGGCGTCTCTGAAGAGGAGATTGCATTGCCGATTTAGATAGACCGAGAAGTTTGTTGGGGAAAATGTGGGCGCCGTGTCTCGGGGTTTCTGGAGGGGAGGATTAGCGCAACAGGATGAAGAAGCAACTTCCGACGGGGACGGGGTACATGCCAAACTCAGCTTCCAACTCCTGGATATTTGCGACACACATGATTGAAGGGAAGGGTTTCTGAATTGGAAGACCATGATTCGTGCTGCGTAGGTGATGCCTTGATATTCGGCGAGTATTAACACGAAACACTCAAATTGGAATTAATATCGTACGGTCTTGCGGGATCAGGCCGGTCAAGGGTTGCCGTTAGATTAGGTACTCCAGAATGTGGGAGGCCCATGGACAGAATGCAATTTAAATCCGGCGAAACACCGAACATCCAAATCAGCTCCTAGATTAGAATTTACGTCACATCATATGGACGAAGAAGTATTGACTGGGGAGGTTGTGTCGCAAGAAACTTCATCAGGGGGCGTTTTGTCGCAGAATCCGAGTCGAATTTGGGGTTAAGGCGACATATTGGAGAGATGGTTTCAAGGATCTAATGAGCGACTGGTTCAACCCCAGCTGAGTGATTTTGACAGATTTCGTTGCCAGGTTTTCCGAGGAAATGCTAACTGTTCGTCATGTGGGTAGGATACCAGTGTTTACTGTCCACCGTCACTACAAGGTCCGGCGAATTGCGTACGGATATCCATCTCTAACGACCGGCTCCTTCGTTCGGATATCCATCTCTAACGACCGGCTCCTTCGTTCGGTCGGGGTCCTCCCTCGCAAGATTCGGTACTCTACACATCGTTAGACTGGAGACTGGCAGGCACTCTCCCAGGGTTATCTCAGAGCGGTATCCCTATCAAAATTACTGGTTAGGGTTATGACGATGAGAATCCGACGAACTGTATGCGGAATCCCGATTCCTAACGCCTAGCTGCTCCGATCGGGGGGTCCCATTTTGCAAGGCTCGACAGCCTACACCTCGTTGGCCCTGAAGACAGGCGAACAAAGGAAACTTTGTGGATCCTTAACAGGGCAGTACCTGTGGTGATTGGGTTCGTGACAATACTCCTGGGGAACACAAGCATGCTAGCCTAGTCCGGGAAGGAACACTAGGATTTCGGTACTCCTGTTTGACGAGTCAGTTATGAGCTTATGGGGAAGTCACTACGCCAGCTGGGTAACCGATGGATTGGATATAGGATGTGCTTTGTGGAAGCACTTCTACGAATAAGCATTTTTTTGAAAGACCGAGCGCAGGTTGCTAGCTCCCGCGGAAGGTATAGTGAGTCACCAACGGTTGACATTCAATCCTATGTTTATTCCAATGCAATCAACAAATGGGTGTTGAAAGCTCATAAGATTTATGAAAGCAAAACTGAAACTAATAGAACCCAGGAAAACCATGTGAGGGGTAACCCTCACAAGTGTCGCCATTCTACCCCTCCCGCGTATACACCTCCAAGAACCTTCTCGGACATAGAAAATAGGAAAACCAACCCAGGACTAGATCAACGAAACGAGTACGACGAGACCCGGACAAGCTTAGGTCCGGATGCATCTGGAGTTGGGATCGGGGGCTTTGACGGCAGATACCCCTGGGAACGAAGTATGCGAACTGATCCTCATGAAGGAACTCATGGAAGGTCCAAAACTGCGTCGTAGTATGCGAACATCTCCTGATGAGAGGCGGCACGCGACGAACGAAGATGAGGGATGGACACTTCCCCCTGATAGGAGGAGTCGCTCCCGAACATCAACTCAATGTGCCATGTCACAGGCCCAAAAGTTGGATCCCTTTCTATTCTGTCGTCGCAATGGTGATATCTGGTATTGATCGCGTTCTCGCCGTAAAAGTCATCGATGGGGTGCGTTGTGATAGGTCTCTGGGACGACGTCGGGAGTGTCGATCGCAGTTGTGCTGATATACTAGCACCCTTAGTTTTGGGCGGTATTCTTCGTGGTTCATGCGCTTGCAACGTCGCGACGGGCTTCACTGAGCTCGACTGTCGAGGAGTATCGTGGTCATTGGTAGGGGATTGTGTGGTGCACGAGCCAGTTGCGCGGCCAAGGGGTTGAAGCTCTGGTCGTAATGCGGGGTGGGTTGCATCATTTGAGCCGCACAGCTCCTCACCAGTCTGCACATCGGTACTTTTTATCTTTGATTCGGCGAAACTCGACATCTTAATTAAGATGTATTGATATTGATGGTTTTGTTTTCGATTTTTTTTGGGTTATTGAAGAATGAAGTGGTGATCAAAAATTGTTCGTGCGGCGGTAATCTGTGGGAAGCTTGAAAATCTCATAGGAGGTTCCGCCTGAAGGTGTGCTCGGAGATGCCGATATTCTGTCGTGGTGGTGGGTCGTGGCGATGATGCCTATAGTGTGGATGAAGGGACTGGCCTTGACGGTGGGCCCCGTTGTACACGATGCTGGTGAACGGTTAACAGCAACACGACTGCCGGAAAATCTTCAACCTACGAGTCTATGAATGATGGTGGAATGATTTATGTTTCAACTTGTTTGTGAGCACGGATACTTGATGAGGTGTTGACCACGTGCTCCGGTTGTTGACGGAGAGGCGGCGGACTCGAGAAAGTTGAGTGCTGTGGCAGACGACAATTTCTCCAACCGAATCAGAAGAAAAAAATACTGCTTCGAGGAAAGATTTGTGCTGTGGTGAGTGGAATCACTTATGGGACCGTGGGATGACCGGCGATGGGAGACAGCTAATTATGCGACTGCTGTATTTTGCCAATGGATGGACAGGGAATGGCGTGGAAGGTAGCTGTGATGAGCGGAGAAAGTATTAATACTACGTGGGTTGAAAAGAAAATGACGGACAGTGGGAGAACACCGGGAGAAATCGATATATCGATATCGACTACCGATGATGAATGGACCGATGGGCAGAAGAAAAAGGGAAGAAAGAGAGTTTGAGGAAGGGTGGAGGGTCGACCACTTTATGTGTCGAGCAGACAGCTTTTCCGTATCATCGCAGCAGGTAACAAAATGACCAATGAATCGTCACCCCTGCTGGATGCTCAACTTCTACCATCCGACCCGGTTTCTTTACAAGGAGGTTTCACAAGACAATGAACTCGAATGCGGGCCATTCCATACGCCTTTTTAGGGAATGGTATGGTGTGATGCGTGCTGTATTGATTCGGATACAGAGTGCGGAGACTGTACTTTTGACGGCCGAAATTCTCTGCGATGTATCCGAGATTTAAAAAGACAACGCGAATCGAAGGCCCAACGACAACACCCGCCATACTTTTCCGCGGTACCTAGAGTTACTGCCGGACTTGTCCGTGCCAGAGGCGCGTTGCACGTGATCTATTTCAGATTGCCTTATCGCGTTTCGCCGGTACACCGAAACACAGTTTGGAACCGATAATTTTTCACTCAAATCCCACGAAGAATTGGGAATCCACTGATGCATCTGCATCTGCATATCGTTACTTCTCGGAAGAAGTCGCGTTGACGGTGACCCAACCATTGCGAGTTCCGGAGCCCCCGCCGCCGTTACTCACCGTGGATTGGATGAGGCGGCGGCAGGGCTAACTCCCAGCGCGGCAGCTCGGTCAGACACAGACGTCCACTTTCCAATGTCCCGTGTCAATTCTTCAGCAAATCCCCCGCATTGGCGATATGTATCGAATATGCCACAAATCACTAAATAGAACAGGCCGGCCAAATGTCGTCCAGTTCGAAAATATTCAGTCCTGCAGTAGAAGCACCTAGGCTCACCTACAAGGCAGACATGGCGCAGTAGAACCCGCAAAATCTATGCTAATCCAAAGGAGAAATAGATGTTCGCCCCAAGTGAGATGGGGGCTTTTTATCGCCTTAACTTTTTCCTTGCTACTCTTCCCAACAGATTCAGCAATAACGGGCTAAATGTTTTACTAGTCAGTATACCTTGCTTGTTGCATTCTTGTATCCGGTGATTCCGTAAAGCGGGCAACAGCAGGAACTTTGGGTCGTTATGATTTGCGATCAAGTCACAATGGTTTCGTGTGGTTAGCGTTGACGTTCCGAGTGTAGGCATGGAGATCTAGAACGGAGAGCCCTATCCGTTGAATGGCCTTGCGTCGTGGTGGTGCCTCTCTACATCTTTATCCTACAGCCCATTTGGTGGACACGTCGCTCTGGTTCTGACAGTTTTTGTCATTCACAAATCTCGGTATCCTGGCGACTAGGATGTGATCCTCTGAATACAGGTTCAAATCAAGGTTTGGTTATGTGACGTTCGTTGGGCGCGTGCAAGGCTGACCAATGGGAAATTTTCTAAGCAATACTGAGTCAGCCGCAGTCAGAGAGTTACTTATACCCTCAATTCTAGTATCTGTGACGAACGCATGGGTTCCTAGTAAATACCCCTGGTTCCAGATTCCCAGCTTCTGCATCGCCGTTTACGGGGGGGGAGGTGTTGCATTCCTCTGTTGCCTCGGGTCGTTTGCTCGGGCGGAGTTCAACACCGGTGTAGTACAGGTTCTCCAATCTCAAACCTTTTTTGTTACCGATTACAGTTCACCGACTTTTGCTTTTGCTAATCTAATAGTTCTAAAGCTCGGCTATACCACCCTTCCCGTCCGTACACCTCACCCACTCACCCTGCATCTCCGTTGTATGTACTTGAGCCGAAAGCCTCAACAATCATTTGGACCTTATCATGCGTATACGAACCCTGGATCATCAGCGTTTTTCCATTTGTTCGCATTCAGTCGGTTGCCGTCTTCAACCGCTTGGAAGCGCTCGATAACCGACAGCATACGATGACTACGAAGCTGCATTCTTATCAACCAGTTTTTACAGGCAAGACAAGCCTCAAGATTGTCTGGTCATACAAACGATAATATCGACACCAATACTATGGAGGACAGGAACCAGGTACTGGGTTATCAAAACCGGGACGGATGGGTTGATATGAATATATATGGTGCATGAATTGATAATCTATTTAATACGATTCTATATTTACTTATCGATTCAAAACATTTCATTTGGCACTTGTGGCACACGACGTGAAAAGGAAACGCCTAGTTCCATTGAAAGACGGCAACGTCTGACTACGTTTCTGCGTTGTAGATCATGGGAGCAAGGCGGGTGATATATTAATAAACAAACCCTCTACCCAAAACAAAACAATTACACCGTTTATATGTGGCACTTTTTGGAGCGATGTCACGATGCAGCTTTTTTGCATCTTCCACTCCACCTTCAGGGTTCATGCTCATTGCCGACACATTGAACTGCAATGACTGGGTCATTGACCTAAACATGACCACTCATGGTACCAGTTACCTTTCTCTTAAGAAAACGTTGTTAGTGCAGTACCCTACAAATAGTAAACGGTGCAGACAGAAGGTTGGATTTTTTTTAATTTTTCTCCACATCTTGCGGCTGATGAACTGTGATTTGCCCCACGCAGGACGCTGCGTTTGACAGACGAGCGTACCAATTACTCGGTAAGCTAGGCCGGAAGAGGCCCTATAATCCGAGAAGCTAGTAGCGAACCGAATTGATGGGTGTGCTCCGCTTGATCCGCTCTAACGAGCCGTTGCTTGAGATTTTCTTTTTCCACAACGATGAAGCTGAAAATGCCATGCTTACACGTCAGCTAGGGATCGCGCCATGCGCTAAGATTCTGCATTTCTTTCGTTTGAAGGTTGATACATATACGAGGGGCCACCACGCTTGATAAAGACTACGGTGAAGGCGTATGCAACATTGCGCGCGCGCACTCTTCCTTAGCTGCATCTCTACCTGCCTGGAATTCGGTTTTACGAGCAATACGGCCGGCGTTTTCGACCCTTGATCCGGATCTTCGGTGTACGTTTGAACTAAGCCAAAGGCTGGGGTATAATGCGATGTATGCGCGTACCAATCGACTTTCGGAACCGCTGAACCCCAAGAAGCTCATTTGCTGTTCTAACGATGTTCTGCAGCAGGTGCAGTTCAGGTACGTCCTCGCATTTGACCGAGAATATCCTCCACTATACCGTCGGCCGTCAACGCTAGCATCCCACTCACCGAACTCCCGCGGGAAGCGCTGTTTTGATGGGCAGGATGTGCAGCAAGTTTTAGCAGCTCTGTCGGTAGCGACTGTAAGGAATCTGAGCCATCCCTACCCCGGCTTAAGCGGTGAATACGACCGCACCACGACATCCACGTACGATCTTTCGAGGATTTGCCGGTGGGATAAATCGAGCTTTGAGGATGTGCAGGACACACCCGCCGCGCACGGACCAGCAGCACTAAGACGCGGCAGCCGTGCACCTGCTGGCTGACATTACTATTGGTGGGCAGTTGGGATAAGGGCGCAGGGCACGGGGAGGGTGTTGTAGTGTACAGAAGGTGATATGTGGGAACGAGGTGGAAGGGGATTATCGTTCCTCCTTCTCCGGACGGTTCTCAGTAATCGGTTCGCTCTTGTGGGAATCCTATCCCGGGCAACGCATTGTCTAGGACCTTGTATGGCTCGGAGGGGAGTGCAGGGGGTGTTGAAAAAGTGCTTTGTACGTACAGACAACGGCAGACTGGGGGTCCTTGGGGCACTAGGTTCGGTTTCGAGTGATAGTTTATAGTCAAGACCAGTAAGCAACTACAGTCATAATTTCTCCAAGTTTTGGCCCATAATGGAGTTTATGTAGTTAGATAGCGATTAGATTAGACAGCAGATAGATTCCAAGAGTAATAAGTTGAGGCACGTCATTATCTCTTGCTCTCGTGCCCAGACTTTTTCACCTCGCTCGCAAGCTCGTTCGTCGCGAAACGATAAAAAGAACGTCTGGTATACGAGAGTAGTTATCTATTCTAACTCTTACTTCTTTCTACTTTTATCCTTCCCATCACTTCTCGCACTACCCCCCGCCGTGCACCCAACCCGCCCTGAACTTCCATGACCACGGACAGATAGACTTCTATATCCCGATTTGAATATTGAAGAAACAGTTGCTATTTATGCACACGATCTTCAGGCCGCTGCCCAGGTACCTATCTAGCCTCACTTACAGGCGCGACGAAGTATATCTGACATCCTTAGAGGCTCAATCAGACCTAGCGAGAACAAGCACAGACAACTACGGTTTTAATATTTTCTATTCTGATTACCTGCCTAGTAAGTACCTACTCGATTAACCCTGTGGTTTTAATGAATAGAGCCTGTAAAGGGAGATATTGATTTACTAGCTGCAGAGCTTAAATCTACTTTATACCGGACCTATACATCATTTAATGAGCGATATTTAATCCATCCATTTTAGAATGTGGGTTATACTGTAGACTATGACAGCTTCCAAAGTGAGACCGACAGAGCCAGATATTGTCCTATAGTTTGTCCATCCGGAGGGGACTCGTTGCCTCGGGTCAATGTACCTTCTGGAAGAACTTGGGCGCCGAATCCTTGCGGCCGAAGGAAGGGAACCTACTGAAGCGTTCTTTCCTCACGGATACTTCCAGGTCCGCGGCAGGCAAGGCTCTGGGGAAATGCTAGCGGTAATGTTTCGAGTGTTCGGCTGGTGCGTTCGAACAGCTATTACGTGGTATAATATCATCTATCCATGACTGATCCCAGATGATGAAAAAGCCGAATGCCCCGAATTCTAGGAAGTTTTGCTAAGCGGTGTGGCCTGCATGAAGCCGGTCTGGCCTCCGCCAATGAGGCCTCCAAAATTGAGGCCGGGTCGGCCGGATCTGTCGGCAGCCTCAGATGTCCGGAAACCCGCAGGCTTTTTGCAGCGCAGGCTTTTGAATAGTGGAGGTTTTTGAAATAGTGGCCCGGCTTGCATGTTATGGCATTGGGTGAGAGTGAAGGTGTTTATTGTGTAGGTACTCACGTGATGGGGGGGAGGCTCTCCGTAAGAGCCCTTGCGAGGGAACGAAAAGACATCATCATCCAGAAACACAACACTGTAGATATTTAAAAGTTTGTTAATTGGCTTGGCCGCTTAGGAACACAGGTTCCGGGGTTCTTCGATCATGCCGGCTCTTTTCAACTTCTAGGAAGAGGGAAGGTATTCTTCCATAACCTGGATGCTTCGTAACCTGAAACTCGGTGAGGACTTCCACAACGACCTGCTGAACACCAACAGCCATGTGGCTACCTTGATTGAAGCGGTCCATTTTTTTCCAGCACCAGCAGGAGACGGCTACGTTAGTGACTATTGGTAGCCAGCCTTTCCACAATGGAGCGAGTGCTGTTGATTAATTGCCGATGTTACAGGGGGTCTAGCCGCGAATGGTGAGCTCGATGGCTGACTTGAAGAACGTATTCAGACTTTTCGCGCTCGATAGTGAGATTGAGGCTAGTTCTACTTGTGTCGGTCTCAACTAGAGGTAACTACGGGGATGTCCTTCGGAGGCATTCTGTTCATTGCACTCTGACTGTTGACGGATACAGCACTGCTGGAACTGATATCGGCGATTTGCATATTGTTCGTCTCGCACTACAGAAAGCCCGCGAGGACACTCTCTCAGTGTTCCTAAGCAGCCCGGCCCTTGTTGGATGAGTTTGAGGATCACAGTGGGTTAAACTTGGCCGACTAAGGGAGGGGCCGGTTATGATGGTGCTTGAATGGTGTTGATTGAGGATGGTGAGGATTAGGTTGAAACGGAGACCTTCGGTATGAAACGGGTCTCTGATAGCAAAAGTGTTTACTTTTATACTTTTCTTTTCTGGATAAACCACAATTATGGTGCACGCAGCTTTAAACCTGCAACTCGGAGACAGGAGGAACTAACTGTCATTGCTAGAAACTGTGAACTCTGAGTATGTTTTTGAAGCTAAATTAAACTTCGATAGTAACGTGACTACTTGAGCGATTGCTACTTCAGTGACTCTTCTATAGCTTCTATATACCTTCTTCTTGTAATTCTCATCCTTGAAAATTTCATGACTAGAATATGCCTTTAGAATCCTTTAAGTGTGAGCCAACAAGCGGGGAACATGAATTAACTCCAACCTACTAGCATACCATGAAAGCCGAAATTTTACTTGAACATCATTCTTCCGTATATGTTCTGACTGAACTGCAAAGGTATCTGCTTCCCGAATAAGTCAACTTTGTGAATCAACCAGCTGTGGCTCGAAACGGGGATCAGCTGCCGACTGTAATCATACTGCATTCACTCTAACTAGAGTATAGCAGTGCCTGCTTCCCCCCTCCAGATAACCGGCTAGGTGGGAGCTCCCCTTCTTCTACCCTTCTTCCCGATAGACGTCGTACGCTGGTCAACGAGAATTTGCCTTCATCCAATATCACTGTATCACTGCGCTGTAGCAACCAACCGGCAATATCCACTGCAAGATGCGGCATTCAGCCTTCAACCCCCCGCCCCTTGGCAATCGAGCCAACTCGAATGAACTTATCCTCAGTGTTTGATAATCCATTTACCACTTCTCTCATTCCATGCCGATCCCATTTGGCTTCTCCGTCGGGGACTTCCTCGCAGTAGCAGATCTTGCAATCACAATTTACGAGGCGTTAAGCGAAGTACGTGGTTCCGAAAAGGCTTATAAGGATCTGGTGGACCTTTTGCAGTCGCTCGTGCATTCCCTACGGACGATTCATAACTTCCTTATTAGCTCGCCATCGACTGCAGGATTTCCACCACCAGATGTAGCTTTGCTCAACGGCCTTCGGTACCATCTTGAGTGCTGCCAGAATTTAATGAAGACGTTTTTGTGAGTGCGCTATAATAAGGTGTGATGGCGAGGCTGCTAATGTGACCTTAGGGAGGAATCGCGGAAATTCACAGAGAGCTTCATCCTGGACGCAGCATCCAATGTTCAGACAAAACAGTCGAGCACCCTATTCGGGAAGTCCCACCAGAAGCGAGTGGTTAGGGATTTGCGGAAGATAAAATGGTCTATCTTCAACGCGGGAGATGCCAGAAATCTGGAGCACAGACTGAAGTCACACACTAGCGCGTTCGAGATTCTCCTAGTTGCAATCAGTTTGTGAGTCCAACCTGTTCTGCTGAAATGATGATGACTCTTACACAAAACGAATGAAGACAGTCGCAGGCCCGCACACAAAGAACAGTCAACGAGAATCTAGAGATAAGTCGCCGGAGCCAACAAAATGTGAACGAGAATCTGGAGATCAGTCGAAGGACTGAACAGACCCTCAATGACATGTACGGTTACGTAAAGACAATTGAAGCGCAGCTACAAAGACTGTGGGATACAGTTGGGAAGGAAGCACTGGACTAAAGCATGGACCGTAACATTAGAGGATGTGTTGGATAGTTATAGACCATAAGATGAATTTGGAACAAACTTGTCAAGAACTTGTTCGGACACTTCATTTACAAGACCTCGGCGATGAGGAATATAGCTCACGACCATGAATTAAGAGATACCTTCCAACAGCATCTGGAATGCAAGGGCTTCGCCATTTAGAGGGTATTATTACCAAAAGTGCTATTGACTACCTGAGAACTGAGATGCACGAAGCTCATCATTTGCTAGTAACTGGTCTGCATACTAGTATACTTCGTGAAATCTAGCGGCAGGAAGAAGTACCACCAACAGTATGTGGACAGATGTGCGAATTCACAATGGCATTTTGTCTTCCGTGTGACCGCCTCACGCGATGGTATATCCACCGAAATCAGATCCTACTGAACACCATAATTCACCCTCGGTGGTTCATTGATCCAGATAACACCGAATTCGCGCACTCAGTTTTTTCCAGCGAAGCTCTCGCATTTCAAATCACTTATCTTTTGGAGGCGGAGAATATCTGGTCGCAGAAAGGGTACTTCAAATAAATCTCTTGGAGCACAATTACTTATATACCAGGCTGAACAGTTTGCTGGACGCTTTGAAACTCTTACTAAAGAACTTCAGCATGAATTCTCCCCTTATTTCAAGCGAAATACAATCAAGACGTAATTGCCTTCCTTCCACCACCAAAACTGACTAAGAGGGCCGAAGAACTTAAATGGAAAGCACATGGAAAAGCAATAGCCCGCCTGCCAACTGCAGCTGAGCGGGCTGAAATTGATGTGCAGAAAAGGAAGTGTACTTTGTCATTCTCCAATCAGCTACCACCATCCACGATTTAAATTTAATTCTACGCAAACCCATACCTCAAAAGAGGTACGGAGTTTGGACTTCCTCCCACAATCAAACAATCTCCCACCGGTTGGAATGATTAAGGCTATGTTGTTAGAGCAGCATGTCTCGGACTTTGAGACACAGAATATGGATTATTTGGAAGTTGAATCCATGAAGCAACTAGGAGCGGCTCTATTTGGTGATAGCTAGACAACTGCAGTTGATCTTTGTGAACTGGATACTCGAGACCGAGCCTGGGCTGCTGGGTACAATGGGGAGACTATATATATCAGTCATTGATATTAATGAGGAGACAGAGGACATAGATAGAGATGTGGATGGGGATGGAGATGCAGATGGGGATACAGCGGACTCTCCCTTGTCATGGCACCCGGAATTTAATACTCAGATGTAAATGAGATCGATAAATATCTCCTATATAAACGCGCGGTAAAAGTCTTGGGCGGATAGCCAGACGGATGGTTCGGAGCTGCATAGTGTTAGGGGAACGGCGTTCGCTAGGACCTTTATTGTCGTAGCTTAGAATACACTACAGGTAGCGTGGCATCTTACTACGATATTGTGAAAAGCGCCCTTTTAGTATTCGTGAGTTTAATGTTGTCTTGAATGCTCTAAACATTGAGGAGGTTACCGGGACACACCGGCATCTCCGGGAATGAAGAAACAGATCGCCAGGCGAACCTAGCCTGAGAAGGTCGGAGAGCGGGCACGGTACGAGAGCGAATATACACCTCGGCAACGAATAGAACTAGACGGACCTCCGAAGCAAGGGCGGCGGCGAAAGCACAGTGGGAGGCCGACAAGTGCAGCAAGCACTGCGGCTACAGACTGAAGGGCAAGGCTGGGAGCAAGAGACCTATCCCAATGACTAGTGTGAAGTCTCTGGCGGCCAGGTTCTATCGACTGAAGTCTGGGCACGCGCTAGTAGGCACGTACTTGAAACGGTTCGGACACCGAGACGACAAGTGCTGGTGGTGTGGCGGCGGTGGTAAAACGGTCCAGACACGGGAACACCTCTTCCGCCACTGCAACCGGTGGAAAGACCAGCAGAGGATGCTCAGGAAAGCGGTAGGAAAGGCAACGGGCTGGAGAGCGGGCAAATGCCGACACGTGCAGATCTCTGAGCTATTCTCCATGGAGAAGTGCGATAAAGCGGTGTTGGACTTCCTGGCGACTACTGAAGTTGGGAAGTTCCCGCCCAGACGAGTGGAAGAGTAAGGCTCGGTCGTCTCTCTTTTGAGTTTCTTTGTGTTCAATCTTTTGCGGTGATTTCCTTTGTCAGAGGGGGTGACGGGTAGCAGGAGTGGAGCTTCGCCATCCAGCCGGCCTGCCCGCAGGTGGAGGTGATTAGGGTCTGTCATACTCTAAATAGAGTGAATACAGTATGATTAAAACAAACAAAAAAACATTGAGGAGGTATCGAACTTGACGAGTGAGTTTCTATGCCGCGGCGTCATTTGTATCACTCGATGCAAGACCGGACGTATTTGTTACAAATCCTGTGGCGAGTGACTCAGAGTGGCGAGTGGCGTAGCATCAAAGTTTTCTCTCATAATTCTCTGTATATAAATCGAGTCTTTCTCCTCTCCTTCTCTTCACTATATCATAGAATCAACACACGGTTCTCCCTTAAGTACTATACCAACAGTGTTAACTGGTGGGAAGTATTTCTGGTAGGACAAGAGAAAGATGTGGGGGTAGGAGGATGAAGTGAAATGCTGCAGCTGAGTGACTACTGTCAGTCACTGTACCATGTAAGTACTAATTAGTGACTTCCATAAAACGGCAAGAATTATACGACTGTCGGAATAGTGGACCTGCTATTTCTTGCTCATTAGATACAGCTCAAAAGCCGCTTCAGCTCCTGCCGCCAAATGCTGGGAAGTTCTACGATAGCCGGTCGAAAGTCTTTCAGTCCATCCGTTTTGCAACCAACTTAAACTTCACGGTAAATAATGCACATCTGTCAGACGGGCGAGAAATTTCAATTATTTCGCTGCAAGGATCCTTAACCTTCCCAAGACACAAGCCAGAAGTCAACAAAAACAAGAACTTTTACAGAGCTACCCCCTCCAGAACGCCCACAAGATATCACAGAAGACTAAACCAGTAAAGAAAATACAGGCGCAAAACTGCTGATTAGACAGAATACAGCCAAAAGAATACAAAACAAAAAGCCTCCAGAAAGTTCCATATCAACCAAACCTAGCTCCGTTCACATACCTAACATATCCCCGCGGCCGATCCACATTCACATACTCAACAACACTATGCCTCCTGCGGGGTAAACCCGGTTGCACCGTAATCACCATGTTGCAATCCCGATACCGATGCCCAGAGCCATGGCAATTCGCACACCGATAATCTCTCATCACCACGCCGTCGTCCCTAACTACCAGCCTCGGCCGGCGATTCCCCGAGCTACCACTCCACCCACCCGAAGTCGTAGACCCCGACCCCATATCATTCTCGATCCTTCGTCGTGCATCTTCCTCCAAAAATCTCAGTTCCTCCCTTCGATTTCTTTCCCGAACTCGCCGGCGTGCTTCCGCTTCAATCTCTTGTGGCGTAAGAGCTGTTAAATCAACCCTTCGTATCTGGGAGTCGAGCTCCCGCTGAGTGTAATGATAGTGACCCATGGGTTCGTAGTTTTGGATGTTGATGGGGGCGAGAATCTCAGCGATGTGGTAATCTGTTGTTTTTGTTTCTGATGGTAGGTTTGTGGGAGTTGTTGTTTGACCCTCAGACTTGAAGAGCGGTAGGTTTATATACTTGATGTCAAGGCTGTGCAATACAGCGTGCCAGCTCCATCGTAACTGTACGGGAGCCGCGTACACAGGACGTGACTGCCTAGATGAGTCGAAACATGATGTTTTGGCTGTGCAGAACCAACGCTGCCGCGGACGATCTCGCGAAGCCGTGGGAAAAGCCTTGTTCTTTGTGGTACAAGTAGAAAGTGGACAACAAATACGGCGAAGGAGAGGAACGAGGAACAAGGAACTATGCGCCGGAACCCGGGGTGACGTGGCTCTTCAAAACAGAGTAGGCTGTGTTGAACGGAGTCTTGTGAGGTGCTTGGAGTTAGTGTCCTTGTGGCCAAGAGGGGTTATGGATGTAGTAAGATATGCCACATTGGTGGGGGGCTTTGCCGGTAGTGGTATGACCTGAACCAGAAATTGACTGTTGTCCACACCTTCCTGGATTATTTTTCTTCTTCATATATATGTACAACACGGGAAAATCAAAAATTAAAGGTGCACAATTTGGGCGCGAACCAGAGCCACTAATCGTGCAAGAGTGGCGATACAGCTTGCTGCTATAAGGAGTTACGCACCAATGATTTCAGTCCCACGATAGCATCTATTCTACGTAATGAGTGGGGGAGGTGGGGGAGGTTCTACACGCAAAAGAAATATGATCAAAGGGTGGCAAGTGACACTGCCAAGACAAATCGAATGTTTTTGGTTCCATCTGCTTTCAAGATCTTTTGTATTCGTTCGGCAAGTTCTACGTCCTGTGGAACTAATGAGTGAGTCCAGCTGCGGTCACATACCGCACGTGGTTATAATCTGCATGCACGAAGATGTCAAGATAGCTTGATCGCGCATGTACCTTGCACTAGCGAGTGACCAGGAATCGACATTCCACTCCTGTCATGCGGCCAATTGCGCAACGACTGGTTGATAATCGTCGCGCAGGTACAGATGGGCATTTATTGGAGTACATTAACTGCGGCAGCCAAGATATCGCCACAACAACGCTTGCTGACAAGGGCTGGGAAAGGTGAGGCTGAACTGTGTTGGGTAGTGGGTGGATGTAATAGACACCCGACTGGAACCTCTAGCGGCGAGGCCTGAACTCGTCTGGGTGCTCTTACATATCAGTCATAAATAACAAGCACATACCATAACAAGCACACATCTGGCAGCCACACGTCGTATGAACTATTAGATAGTAGAATTGAGCATACCATTCGGCCGTAGACGGAATTAGGATCGGGCAGCCCGAGATACAGCAGGGTAGTAGTAATTTTCTAGAGACAGCTAAGATTACTACCTAGGGAGATATTCTGATGGAGGGGAGTTATGCAGAAACGAGGCTGAGTTTTGACCCTGTTATTTAACTTCTTCCTATAACAGAGCTAAGTTCAGCCCACCCAGAATGGATTTCTGTACCACCATCTAATTTTAGTGAAGTCTAGCCACCACCACCACCACCACCACCACCACCACCACCACACCACCACACCACCACCACCACCACCACCATCAAAAAATCACCAAGACAAAGGTGCACAAACGCAAGGATTTCATCACCCAGAAAAGCAAGAAGTAAAGCGCTACTCTTCGTGTGCTGTATTAGTAACTCAAACGTCTGCCTAGTCCTTTCAAAGGCACACACCTTCTCGGTGTGAAGTCGATGTGCCACACGAGACATCACTTGTGGCATCTTCTGCGCACTTTGAGAAGCTACCTCCATTAGTTCAGCTATCGAAACTCCTACTTCTACAATCCCTAGAGCCTCATGTTGCACCACCTGTTCCGTTCGGCGCGACTGCATCGCCGATTTCGCCTGTTGCTCCTGCTGACCATAGCACCAAAGACAGACGACGGAAGCTGTGCTGAGTTCAACTGCGTTCAGTGTTCCTAGGAATACAGCCTCCCCGCCGTGAAGACAGTGCTTAGAGTTGCTTCTTTGCAAAGCGAGTATCGGCGTTTAGCGAAACGGGTGTGGTCGGAAGGTTTGGGGTGGCTGAAAACCCTGATCTGAGATTTTTGACAGTTCAGCCGGCTAGTGAGAACGTCCCTTTAGTGTTTTTTTTTTGCTATAGAAGACGTTAGAATAGTTTGTAAGATTCGGTGAGGAATAATATTGCGATCAACCCCCCTATAGTATGTTCCCCTTCACCGATTCTTAAAAGAAAGTCAGACGTAGCAGGAGCAGGTTGGAGTGCCCTCCGCACATTTTGACACATTCATGTTGAAGTAGGCGGTTGCCATTTCATCGTACTACATTGAATATACTGAGGTGGGTTGTCGTCAGCAGGTATGATGTGGCATTCTCTATTGTTTGTCCAACGAAAAAACCGGCTCTGGTAGGTGAATCCCTCAGAAAATCGTTGGTATTACTTCGGAAAGTAGTACCGTATTGCTCTTGTATACCAGGCTTTCGAATGCGCTCGTGGCGGGTTCTAGTGTTGGTGATGCTTAGGTGCGAGGACAGTGAGGCTACTGACCTACAAACAGGGTCGGAACCGGAGCTTCGAGTGTATGCAGTAGTTGGACCTGTCTTATCTCCCAGTTAGTCTCAGTCGGTACTGTGGATCTCCCAGTACTCAAATTTCTCGAGCGTGGGACGAAAACTGCTCGGGGCTGTTGTAGGGATGAGTGATATGATGTGATGGGTAAGGCACGTACCGGTAAACTTTAGATACATAGCTCTCGCGCTCTCGCTCCCTCTTCTCCTCTAGACAATACGCCATATATCCTCCACTTGTTAGTCCTACATTTTGATGCTGACAATAATTTTACATTGCACGCAGCTTTCCATTTACAGATTTCTCTCCACTTTTGAACATCTCAAACAAATTCGCTTCAACGCAATCCTCCGATACTATCTTCCAACACACGCTCCCCTACAGACTATATCTACATTCGCGGCCCAGCAGCAACTTTACTGGCCGTCCTGGCATGGCACGACCAGGCGTTATTTGAAAGCTTGCGCTCTAGGAAGCCAAACCTCCGGTCGGCTGGACTGACCGCCGCAGCTATCAACAGTGCAAGCCGGCCTGGCCACTTAGGAACCTATATTTTGGATCGGTGGCAATTTCTAGTACTCAAACGACTTACCCCGTCGCCCAACAGGAAGGGCAGGGACGGGCATCAAATCTCAGATGTAGAGTATAATTTTAACAGATCATTCGTTTCTTGTAGTTTGGAACCATTCACGAACCCCTCTGCAAGCAAGCTTCCACAGATCGAACTGTACTACTGTTAGTCCCGATACCTCTAACCTCAGCGTGTGTCTCTGACTTGCTAACTTACATTGAAGTACAATGCTGCTCAGCTACAACAAACAAGAGGTTTCCACTGCTCAGAGCAGTGTCAGTTTCGACTGCAGAAGTACTTACCCGATGAATCAACGGAAAGGAAGCCTCTTGGGCGGCGAATCATATTCGGTATATGTGAGGAGTATCGTTTGAACAATCCCGACAAAGCTCATGTATGATCCACATCCCACAACATCTAGTTGTTGAAAAGACGACTCTGCCGACGAACGCAATACCATCCATCAGATCTTAGAAGTATGTGTTCTATGTTTCGGTATTGACTCGGGATCTGACGGGTATCTAGACAGTTGAATGACTTAAACAGAAGCCAGGCGGGTAACTGGATGGCGGGCGAGAAGAACGTTCACTGATATTCACACTGATCGAGGACTCGACACCGTATGATTCAGGCCGGGGGAAAGAAGATATGGCTTCTTTGGGAGCCAGAAAAGGACACAGCTCCAGGAACTCGTGGGCGGCAAAGGGATGCATTGTTGTACACCAAATGGGCTACAAGCAAACAAGATATTATAGCTATTCTCCCTGGAGAAGTGCGACCAGGCAGTGATGGACTTCCTCGTGGCCACAGAGGCGGGGAAATTTCCCCCACCACCTATTGGAGCTAGCTGAGTCGGAGTTCGTCGCTCGGTTTCTTTTCTTTTTCTTGGGTCGCTCATTCTGCATATCATTTCGTTTTTGCGCGGATTGAAGTACAATGGGGACGAAGGATAGATAAAAGGGATCTCCCTTGCCTTTGCGGCCATCTGGAGAAGGAGGGGAAGCAGGCGCTGTCATACTCTAGATAGAGTGAATACAGTACGATTAATACAAAACAAAATAACTTAAACAGAGCTCAACCACCACAAGATCGAAAGGACCCATATTCATTATCCTGAAATCCACAACATCAGGGATCGAACCAGAAACCGAAAATAATGGCCTTGATCGAATCCATTTTTTTGTACCCTCAACAGACAAGCTACTTTCCGATGCTAGTATTACAGATGAAGAAATTTCTGGAAACGATCATCGATAGGAAGAAGAAGCCGCACACATTGTTTCCGGTTAAAGAGCTGGGTATGAGCTGTAGGCTGTGGAAGTAAACAAGACTTGGAGTGCAATGGGAACATCACTGATGACTCTGGAGAAGCATGCGCTTTTCCTCGCCGAAATAGAAGTCCATAGCGACCATGTATCCTCCTCAAACATCTTTAAAGTAATAAGCCCATATCTCCACAATAGTTGAATCCCGAAGTGTATCATGATTGCAACAACTATTGCTCGAAAGGTGCTATGTTTTGTTTCAGCACATACTGGTAGCCCTAGAATGTCTCGAAGATGCTGCATACAATTGAATATTTGAGATCTGTCAATGATCAGTTGGTTCGAACCTTATTGTTGCATACATATATAGAGCTGACTGCTAGCGGCGCGGATAGCAAGGGGCACACTTCTCATATATTTCGAGTCTTTCTCCTTCTCTCTTCACTGTATCTTAAGTCTATTCACACGATTCTCTCCATATCGCAACAGTTATCCAAGAGTCATCCTAGAGTGACAGCGTATGATTCACAGTGCTCCTGAATCACTCGACTCCAGAAGTCACCCATCCTAGTTACCGCCTCTTAAGATCCCTGTCTCTTCATCATTTCCAAACGAATGATGTGGAGGGCAAAATTGCTTCTATAGCCGACGATGACAGTAACTACATCACTCATCCAACCTACGCACAAACAATCACTCGATGAGCACTCGTTTTCGCGTGTTGAAATACTGATTGCTAGAAGCTTGTATATTCTACAGTACAGGTACATTCATGGACTTATATACGCGGTAGTCGGAGTATGTCTTTGTATGTCTTGTACGCATGCATGCGCACTCAGCTGGCA
>Ga0307512_10001704_pt1 | contig 30048 bp, 26 predicted proteins | sample 14_EM_MG_FD_200267 | JGI IMG/M metagenome (GOLD analysis project Ga0307512, IMG submission 200267) | Populus trichocarpa ectomycorrhiza microbial communities from riparian zone in the Pacific Northwest, United States - 14_EM | ecosystem: Host-associated > Plants > Roots > Unclassified | place... | reverse complement strand
GCAGGCGTTCGTCGACGGGCAATCGTCACCGCCGCGGCCGTCACCCGGCCGGAGTCGCGCGGCTCGGTGCGGCTGACCGGCCGCGACCCTCACGACGTTCCGGTCATCATGGGAGGGCCCGGGGACGAGCGGGCGGTCGTCGACGAGTCGCCGGCCGTGAAGGGGCCGGCGGGGCTGCGCGCGGTGGACGCCTCGATCATGCCCGTGGTCCCGTCGACCGTGACCGACGCGACCACGGTCATGATCGCGGAGCACATCGCGCGGCGGGTGTACGGGAGTTGAGGAGGACTCGGCGCCGGCTCCTACGGACGATCGGACGCGTCCGTGGAGTCGGCGTCGGCGTCGGCCGACCACCAGGCGGGGGCGCATGCCACGGACGCGTCGACCAGGTCGTCCTTCGTGACGGACGGGTCGTCGAGCCAGGCCCTGATGGCGCCCGCGAAGCCCTGGGCCATGAACTGCGCGATCACCTGACGGTTGGCATCGGGCAGCCCCGGGTGCTCACCGCGGGCCATGAACCCCATGGCGTAGTCGCTGAAGTGGCGTACGAGCGCGTCGTACACCCCGCTGTCCGCGGGATCCCCGAGGGCGTGCCGGTACACCGCCATGAACCGCTCGACGTGGTCGGCCACGTCCGCCGTGGCCAGGCGAAGCAGCCGGCGGGGCGAGTAGCCGCCCTGCGCACGCCGCTCCTCCTCCAGCCGGTGGCCTCGCTCCAGATCGGCATAGAGAACCTGGATGAGCAGGTCCAGCGGGGTGCTGTAGCGGTTGTAGAACGTGGCACGGGTGACCCCGGCGCGGTCGGCCAGTTCGGCGATGGTGATCCGGGAGACCGGCCGCTGCGCGGCGAGGTCCACGATGGCCCGCTCGAAGGCCTGCGTCGTGCGGGTGATGCGCGGATCGATCCGGTCGTTCAGTGTTCTGCCCTCCCTGCGTTCACCTTGCACTCTGTCATGATCAGTGTTCTTATACATATGTCAAATAGTGTGCTGAAAGGAACGCTCATGGCCTCCCACACCTCGATCTCGCCCCAGGAAGCCGCCGACCGGCTGGCCATCCGTGAGCTGGTCGACGCCTATGCGCACTGTGCGGACCGGCGGGACGCCAAGGGCCAGATGGCGCTCTTCACCGAGGACACCCGTCTCCTCGTGTTCATGGACGCCACCGTGGCCGCGCCGACACAGGAGCTGCACGGCCGGGAGTCCCTCGCCCCGGTGTTCGACAACCTCAACACCTACCGGGCCACCACGCACTTCAACGGCCAGAGCACGATCACCCTGGACGGGAGCCGGGCGACGGGCGAGAGCTACTGCCTGGCCCACCATGTCTCGGTCGACGGGTCCGGGCAGCGCAGCCTCATGATCGCGTCGATTCGCTATCTCGACGAATTCACCAAGCAGGACGGCGAGTGGTACTTCGCCGAGCGCCGTCTGATGGTCGACTGGACCGAGACACGCCCCTCCGCACCCTGAGGGGTCACAGCTCGGGTGTCTCGTCCCGCGCCAGTCGACGTGCCACGGCAAGTCCCCACGGGATGCCCAGGAACGCGACGAGCACAAGTCCGAGAACCAGCGGCGCAGGCCGTACGGCGCCGAGGGCCACGGCAGCGAGGGCCACGACGAGACAGGTGCGGGTCAACGGCCGATAGAGCTCGCGTTCCAGGCGCCACACGCGCAGGGAGGCCGCAAGCACCATCGTGGCGCAGAGCACGACCGCCACGCCGCCGCACACCGCCCAAGCCGTGGCGGCGGGGGTCCGGCTGTCGTGGGCGTGCTCGACGAGGCCGACCATCGCGGCACCCATGGCGGCCACCGCGGCCGTGAGCGGCAGGTGAACCAGCATCCACAGCACGGTGCTCGCACGCGTGGGCCTCGGCTGCCGGTGTCCGGCGAAGTCGAAGTACGTCCACCAGGCACCGAAGCCGACCACGACGGCGACTAGCCCGACGGCGAGGGTGAGCGCATGGGTCGGCTCGTGGGCCAGTCCGTCGACCACTCCGGTCACGGTCTCGCCCAGCACGATGATGATGAACAGCCCGAACCGTTCGGTCAGCGCGTCGGTCACACTGAGCGCGACCGTCTGCACCGGAGTGGCCGTACCGATCATGACCGCGAAGCCCACCAGGTAGGCGACGGCCAGCAGGCCCCACGTCAGCACGCGGACGCCCGCCGGCAGGGCGGCGCTCGCCGCCAGGACGACCGCGCAGCCGGCCGTCCCGGTCACGAACAGCGTGCTGGGGCGGCGGAATTCGGGGCTGTCACCGCGTGCGGCGAGCAGCCACAGCACCGCCAGCACCGCGAACAGCACCCCCGCGTCCACGGCGAACGCGACTCCGCGTGCGCCGCCTGCCTCGGGGATGAACGCGCCCAGCGGCACGAGCACCAGGATCTGCAGCAGGAACATGCTCCGGCCGCGGGCGTCCTCGTATCCGTGCAGTTCGTGGTGGAGGCTGCCGTTGAACCAGGCGATCCACACCAGCGCGAACACCGCTGCGAACTCCCCCAGCCCGCGCCAGGTCAGGTGCCCGGCAAGGTGGTGGGCGGCCTGGGCGACCAGCACGACCACGACCAGGTCGTAGAAGAGTTCGAGCGGGCCGACCACACGGTCGCGCGGCTGCTCGCCATGGGCGCGTGGGGGCCGCCACAGCTGATGGCGCAGCCGGGCCCACTGCTCGTGTCGCGAGGTCATGTCGGGAGCGTCGATCGCTAGCGGACGAGAGCCTCGGACACGGTCCACAGCCGGGAGGCGTTCTCCGGATCCAGGGCGTACGGCGCGACGCCGGCGACGGCACCGGCTCGCTCGGCGACCGGCTCGGACGGGGCGCAGTCCTCGAAATAGCGGCCGGTGACGCCCTCCACCGTCGGCGAGGCGGCCAGCAGCACCGAGGTCGCGGCGCCCTGCTCCACGGTCTTCTGCGGTGGCAGTGCGAGTTCGCCCGAGGCCATGAAGGCGGCCACCTGATCCATGTCCATGTGCCGGGCCAGGGACGTGTCCGCGATGTTGCCCGGCATCAGTGCGTTGGCGGTGATGCCGTCGTCGGCCCATCGCCCGGCGGCACCGACGGCGAACAGGGCGTTGGCGGTCTTCGACTGCCCGTAGGAGGTCCAGGGGTCGTAGGGGCGGTAGCGGTAGTCCAGGTCGTCGAAGACGACCGGTGAGAAGAGGTGGCCGATGGAGCTCACCGAGACGATCCGTGCGCCGTCCGCCGCCGCGAGCGCCGGGTGGAGGCCGGTGGCGAGGGCGAAGTGGCCCAGGTGGTTGACACCGAACTGCCATTCCCGGCCCTCAGGTGTGCGGGTGAGTTGCGGCGTGGCCATCACTCCGGCGTTGTTCACCAGGATGTGCAGCGGGCCCTGCCAGGCCGCCACGAACGCCACGACCGTCGACCGGTCGGCCAAATCGAGCCGCCCCACTGTCAACTGGCCTGACGCGGGCGGCAGTTCCTTCTCCAGACGCGCCACCACGCGGGCACCCGCTTCGGTGTCCCGCACCGCCAGGGTGACGTCGGCGCCGGCCGCGGCGAGCGCGCGGGCCGTCTCCACTCCGATGCCGGAACTGGCTCCGGTGACCACGGCCCGGCGGCCGTGCAGGTCGACGCCGTCGATCACCTCGGCGGCGGTTGTGCTTGCCCCGAACGTACGGGGCGCCTGAGGCATGGACATGAGGTGGTTCTCCTTACTTGGACACGCGTCGCAAGGGTCTGCGCCCCCGCAACGAAACGGGGCAAGGGTGTCGGCGGCTCTCAGCCGTTGAGCGTCCCCATGAACTCCGGTGCATAGCGGTCGCCGGTGACCACGCCGTGCGGGGCGACCGACTCGATCGCGGCGATGTCGTGGGCGGTGAGGGGCACCTCGGCCGCGGCGACGTTCTCCTCCAGGTAGCGGCGGCGCTTGGTGCCGGGGATGGCGACCGCGCCCTGGTGCTGGACCCAGGCGAGCGCCAGCTGGGAGGGCGTGACGTCCTTGGCGGAGGCGATCCGGCGGACCTCGCGGACGACGTCGAGGTTGCGGTCGAAGTTCTCGCCCTGGAACCGGGGGTCGGTCCGGCGCCAGTCGTCCTCGGCGAAGTCGTCCGGGCTGGTGATGGCGCCGGACAGGAAGCCGCGGCCCAGCGGGGAATAGGCGACCAGACCGATCCCCAACTCCTTGAGGGTGTCCAGGACTCCGTCGTGCTCGATACCGCGCTCGAAGAGGGAGTACTCCGTCTGTACGGCGGTGAGCGGGTGGACCGCGTGCGCACGCCGGACGGTCCGGGCCGCCGCCTCGCACAGACCGAGATGGCGCACCTTGCCCTCGGCGACCAGCTCGCCCATCGCACCCATGGTCTCCTCGATCGGCGTTCCGGGGTCGACGCGGTGCAGGTAGTAGAGGTCGACGTGGTCGGTGCCCAGGTGACGCAGCGAGCGTTCCAGCGACCGGCGCACGTACTCCGGCGTGCCGTTGAGGCCGATGACCTCGCCGTCGTCGGTGATCTCCATGCCGGTCTTCGTTGCGACCGCCGCCGCCTCCCGACGCCCGGCGAGCGCCTTGCCCAGCAGGAGTTCGTTGCGGAAGGGGCCGTAGCTCTCGGCGGTGTCCAGCAGTGTGACGCCGAGCTCCAGCGCACGGTCGATGGTGGCCAGTGACTCCGCCTCGTCGGTGGCGCCGTAGAAGGCACTCATTCCCATGCATCCGAGGCCCTGCACGCCTACGGTCAGGCCCTGGCTGCCCAGTGGTCGCTGTTCCATGGCTTCTCCCCACATTGCGGGCTGGAGCTGCCTCTCGGACAACTATTTGACATTTGTATATTAGCATTGTGGATGGCGCCGCCCGGTACGCAGAAGGTCCCGGACACGAGAGGCGTGTCCGGGACCTTGCGTATTCAGGGAGGTCGGCGATGGATCTCAGTCGAGCTTCTCGACCACCGCTTCGAACTGTCTCACCATGGCCGGCACCGACCGACCGTCGAGAAGGTCGATGACCCGCTTGCGGGCGCTGGCCAGGTGTACGGGATACGCAGCCTGGAGTCGTTTCAGCCCTTCCGGGGTGAGGGTCGCGACGTTCCCCCGGGCGTCCCCCTCGTAGCGCCGCTTGACGACCTGGCCGCGGCTCTGCAGCGCGTCCACGACGCGGGTGATGCGGCTCGCCGACAAGGCGGTCGCCGAGGCGAGGTCCGTCATGCGGAGCTCTTGGTTCTCGGCCTCGGAGAGGTTCATCAGGACGACGTACTCGGTGAGCGTCAGCCCCGTGGATCGCAGCAGATCGTCATCCAGCGAGCGCGGCAGCGCGACGATGACGCGCATCAGTGCGCGCCAGAAACGTTCTTCCTGCGCGGTCAGCGGAACATCGGCGGTCATCAGCGCAGGATAGCGTGCTCAAGCAAGGAACCCCAGCCTGCGGCTTCCCGCAGGCCCCAGGGGCCTCGAAGGGGCGGTACTCGGCGAACCGTCCCTGGATCTCGCCCGCACGCTCACGAAAGCAGGGCCACGATTCGGTCTGCCCGCTCACCCCTCTCGGACGTCCGTCCACGACCGGAACATCGCGGCCTGGCCGTGGTGAGTGCCGTCGGCGTCAAGGAGGTTCCACATCGTGACGTCCTCTATCCAGAATTCGCGGCCGGACCTGGCGACCCTCAGGCCGCGGTAACCGGAGGCAAGTCCATGCTCTGTCACCGATCGCACGAATGCCTCCCTGTCATCCTGCGCCGCCGGGACTGCGGACAGCCGGGACGGAAGCCGGACGAACTCCTCCCAGCTGTACTCGAAGCATCTCTGGGCCGTGGTGTTCGCGTATACGAAGAGGGGATCCGCACCCGTGTCGTGCGCGAGCAGCCCGAAGGGTGCAGCCTCGTAGAGCCAGCGGACCGCTTCACCGGTGTGCGAGAACTCCGAGGGGCACAAGGGGCTGCCCGTCAACCGCTCATAGCTGGACAGGAGCAGATGCGCGAAGGCCGCCTCGCGGCTCTGCGACAGCAAGTGCGCGCCGTCGGCGGCGTCATGGAACTGCGGGGCCATCGATGTCCGCCTCTCATCGCCCCCGGAGGGGCTTGGTCGGATCGCAACAGGACGTCGGCCGCCTGAAGCCCGCCTCCAGGACCAGGGGCACGGGTGCACAACCGTAGCGACGGCCCAGTAGCCGGCTCTCCACGGGCCACCCACTCCGCCCGAACCCGCCCCACTGGGCGCGGAGTTGACAGTCGAGCCAGCTCCACGAAGCTGAACGAGCCGATGAGCCTGCGCCGGCCGTTCATGGTCAGAGTGCGCCGTCCGATCTGCTGACCGGCAAGTCCGTGCCGAGCATCAGCAGCGTGTCGCACTGCTCCATCGCCCGGCAGCCGGAGGTGAACCCCCAACAGCCCGGTCATGCCTACGTCGTGGGGGTTGTCGTACTCCGGCTCGGCTCGCACGTGGCACGGAGCGGATCGGCCACCGACTGCAACTCCTCGACCAGCCGGTGGACCAGGGCAGGATCGAGCCGGTCCATGACACGCCTGCGGGCGCTGGCGAGATGCGCCGGATAGGTACTCCGCAGTCGCTCCCGGCCGGCCTCCGTGAGCACGGCCACGGTCCCCCGGGCGTCCGTGCAGTGGCGCCGCTTGGCCACCAGACCTGCACCCCGCAGGTTCTCCACGACCCGGGTGATGCGGCTCGCGGACAAGGCCGTCGCCGTGGCCAGGTCGGTCATGCGCATGCAGGTGCCGTCGGCCTCGGAAAGGTGCATCAGGACGAGGTAGTGCGTCAGGGACAGCCCCGTGGCGCGCAGCAGATCCTCGTCGAGCGCCCGTGGAAGAGCCACCAGCAACCTCTGCAGCGAACGCCAAAGACGCTCCTCGTCAGCGCTGAGCGGGCCCGCAGGATCCTGTGACGTTGTCGGCACGTTCTGGCCTCCCTTCCTGGTCCGGGCCATGCCCGGGCCGGCGCACTCAAGCACCATACATATTTGCTTGACAAAGCATTTTAGGACGAGTGAAGATACTTGCCAACGCAAGCAACAGCGCCGCTGCGGGCCGTCCCGCGCGACCACAAGCGAGAGGCCAGAAGGGCATGAGCGTTCAATTGCCCCCCGCCGGGACGTACGAGGTCGATCCGTCAGGGTCGTCCCTCACCTTCACCACGCGGCACATGTTCGGCCTGGGCAAGGTGACCGGCACGTTCCAGGTGGACTCGGGAAGCATCACGGTCACCGAGCCGATCACCCGCTCGACCGCACGCGCCGTCATCGAGGCGGGCAGCTTCCGCACGGACACGCCCCGCCGTGACGATCATGTGCGCTCCCCCGCCTTCCTGCACTCGGACCGCTACCCCGACATCAGGTTCGAGTCGGCCGAGGTGGCCCGCGGCGAGGGCGGCACCTGGGTCGTCAACGGTGTCCTCACCGTCCGCGGGCACCAGGCACCGGTCGACCTGACGGTGGACGCCCTGTCCGTCGAGAACGGATCGCTGCGGATATCGGCCTCGGCGACCGTCGACCGTTACCGCCATGGACTCACCGCCGCGAAGGGACTCGCGGCGCGCCGGCTGCGGCTCTCCCTGACCGCCCTCGCCCATCCCGACCCGAGCACGGCGGCCCCTGCCGTCGAGACCGCAGAACAGCGAGAGGAATTCCCGATGTCTCCCAAGATCGCAGTGATCTACTACTCGTCGACCGGCACCGTTCACGCACTGGCGGAGTCCGTGGCGGAGGGCGCCCGCAAGGAGGGTGCCGACGTACGACTCCTGCGCGTGCCCGAACTCGCGCCGGAGGAGGCCATCGCCAGCAACGACGCCTGGTCGGCGCACGCTGCGGCCACCAAGGACATTCCGGTGGCGACGGCGGCCGACATCGAGTGGGCCGACGCCGTCATATTCGGCAGCCCCACCCGGTTCGGCAACATCTCCAGTCAGCTGAAGCAGTTCATCGACACGCTCGGCGGGCTGTGGGCGCAGGGCAAGCTGGCCGACAAGGTCTACAGCGGCTTCACGGCCACCGCCACCGCACACGGCGGGCAGGAGTCCACGCTGCTCGCCCTCTACAACTCCGTGCACCACTTCGGCGGCATCATCGTCACTCCGGGCTACACCGACCCGGTGAAGTTCGTGGACGGCAACCCGTACGGCACGAGCCATGTCAACGGTCAGGGAGCGATCCCCGTCGACGACACCGCCCGAACTGCCGCCGTGTACCAGGGCAAGCGCGTGGCCGCCGTCACCGCGCAGTTCAAGGGCGTGTAGGAGCGGGGCAGTTGTGCGCCGGCGGCGGATTCGGGGCTGCCGCCGGCCCGCGGCCTATGCGCGGGAGTGGAGGGGAGCCGCACCGATCCAGCGGTGATAGGCGTCCACGTCGACATTGCTGCCGCACACAATGGTGACGACGTGCCGGCCGGCGAAGCGGTCACGGTCTTCGAGGATCGCGGCAATGCCGAGCGCGGCCGACGGTTCGACGACAAGGCCGGCGTGGTCGAGGAGCATCCGCATACCGGCGATGATCGACGCCTCCTGAACCAGGACGGCGTCGTCGGCGACCTGCAGGAGGTCGTCCAGGACGGCCGGGATGGGAAGCCGTCCGGCGACGCCGTCGGCGATGGTGTCGGCCGAGTCGGTGGTGACGACGTGCCGCCTGTGCCACGAGCGTGTCATCGCCGGTGCACCCAGCGGCTGGACGCAGATCACCTCGACTTCGGGCGCCAGGGCCTTCACCACATGGCCCACACCGGTGGCCAGCGCCCCGCCGCCGAGAGCAATCAGGACGGCGTCGAACGACGACACGGCGTCCACCAGTTCCAGGCCGATGGTCGCCGCGCCCTCGCAGGTCTCGATGTCCAGGCTGTCCTCGACCAGCCTGATGCCCTCGTACCGGGCGACGGCCGCCGCCCGCTCGCGAGCCATCTCGTGGTCGCCGTCCACCAGCTCCAGCCTGGCGCCCAGTGCGCGGATGCGATCAAGCTTGGCCACCGTCGCAGAGCGGGATGCCACGACGGCGACATCGAGTCCCCGGCCGCGACCGGACCAGGCGAGGGCCTGGCCGAGGTTGCCCGCGCTGGCGCACACCACGGCTCGCGACCCATTGCCGGCGAGCAGGTTCGCGACGACCTCGGTGCCGCGGGCCTTGAAGCTGCGGACCGGGTTCGCCGTTTCGAGCTTGATACTGACCGTGCAGCCGAGGCCTGGCTCCAGCGCCTCGCAGCGGTACAGCGGAGTGTCGAGGAACATCGGGTCGATCACCTGGCGAGCCGCCCGGATCCGAGCAGTGTCGAGGCGCGTCTCCTGCATGACACAACAGCGTAGTGCCGTCGGCTCCGTTCCCCCCGGGTGATCGCCGGGCGACCGGTGCCGCACTGCGGCGAAGGCCGAGAGGTGGATGACGCCCCGGCACCTTGGGGGCTCCTCCTTGTGTGCGTCCGGCGGGGTGGGGCTGACTCCAGGGAAGATTCGGGGGGTGGCCGCAGTGAGTGGAACTCGTCCACGGCCTAGCGTGCGGCAGATGCAGACAACGCAGATACGGACAACTACGCGATTACGGATGGCCGTCGCCGGTGCCGCGGTGCTGGCCATGGGAGCGGCGGCGTCTCCCGCCGCGGCCGCGGAGCCGGTGGGGCTCGGGCGTTTCTACTCCCAGCACATCGACTGGCACGACTGCACCCTCGGCCCGGACGACACCACGGGGCAGCAACTCGACGCGGCGGGCGCCCGCTGCGCCGACTTCATCGTGCCGCTGGATTACACCCGGCCGGGAGGGCGGACCATCACCGTCGCCCTCTCCCGCCTTCCCGCCACCGACCGGGCGCACCGGGCCGGCCCGCTGCTGCTCAACGACGGCGGCCCCGGCGGCCCGAGCCTCGGGATGCCGCTCAGTGTGGGGGCGGCCATGGGAAAGGCGGCCGGGAAGTACGACCTGATCGGCATGGACCCGCGGTTCGTGGGCCGTTCCACGCCGCTCGACTGCGGCTGGGACATCGGTTCGGCAGTCTTCTCGGCGGGCGGCGACCGGGCGGCATTCGACCGTTCCGTCGGCATCCAGCGCGGCCTGGCCGAACGCTGCCGCCGGACGAACGGCGACGTGCTGCCGTACGTCACCACCCGCAACACCGCCCGGGACATGGACGTGGTCCGGGGCGCGCTGGGCGCGAAGCGGATCTCCTACCTCGGCTACTCCTACGGCAGTTACCTCGGCGAGGTCTACAGCCAGATGTTCCCCGGCCGCACGGACCGCATGGTTCTCGACGGGGTCGTCGACCCCGGCCGGTACACCCAGACGTTGCTCGTGGGCACCGAGCCGGCCAACGAACAGTCCCTGCACGCCTGGGCCGCCTGGACCGCCGCCCGTGACAGGTCCTACGGCCTCGGCGGCACCCCCGAAGCGGTGCTGGCCACGGTGAACCGCATCCAACAGGCATCGGCCGAGGAGCCGTTGAGGGTCGGAGACTTCCGGCTCGACGAACACTTCGTGCCGGTCGTCTACTTCAGCGGCCTGGGCAGCGATCTGGACGAACGCCGGGCCGCCCTGGCCACCACGACACAGGTCCTTGCCCGCGCCGCCGACCGTGACCCCGCCGTACGGCCGGGCCCGGAGCTGGCCCAGCTGCTGACGTTCCTGACCACCGAAGCGGGCTCGCAGCCCGCCAGCGCGCAGGCCGCCATCATCTGCGGGGACGTCGCCACCCGGCGCGGCATCGACAGCTACTGGCACGCCATCCAGGCCGACCGCGCCGCTTACCCCTTCGCGGGGCCGCTGACGAACAACATCTCCCCCTGCGAGTTCTGGGACTCCCCGGCCGAGGCACCGACCGTGCTCGGCAACGACGTACCGGCGCTGCTGGTGAACGCCACGGGCGACCCCCGGACCCTCTACTCCGGAGCGCTGCGGATACACCACCAGTGGTCCCGCTCCCGGCTGGTCACCGTGTCCGGCGCCATCCAGCACGGCGTCTACGCCGAGTACGGCAACGCCTGCGCGGACCATCAGGTCAACACCTACCTGGCCACGGGCAGGCTGCCCGGACACGACGTGACGTGCCGCAAGTAGCCGCCGAGTGCGTGTCCTGCGGCCGCTGACAACCGTTCTGGCCGGCGCTGACCCGGTCCGGCTGGACAGGTACGCCCGCCATACTTGCTTAAGCAAGTGGATGTGAATCCTCCGACCCCTCTTGTCAAGGTCTCCGGGTTTGCTGATGCACGGAGTGCGGCGGCTTCCCGTCCTGGCCGTAGTTTCCGGGCTCCCGGACGACAACTGACTTGGAGGTATTTGGCGTCTTGCGCAGTCGGTTGGCCCAAGGGTGACAGCTACTCCGCGCGTACGCTGGCGTGCGTCTTTCGTGAACAGCGGATCAAGGAGTGGCCATGCCCCCTCGAAGCAATGGCTTGAACACACGCCTTCCGAACGAGCGGGCCGTTCTCGCGCAGATGCGTGGGACCCAGGACCGGATCGCGGACGCGATCACCACCTTCGCCGGAACGATGCGGTTCGTCTATATCCACGCTGTGTGGTTCACGGTCTGGATTGTCTTCAACGAGGGGCTGTTCAGCGACTCCGCGGTCTGGGATCCGTACCCTTTCGGACTGCTCACCATGATCGTCAGCCTTGAGGCGATCTTTCTGTCCACCTTCGTGATGGTGAGCCAGAACCGCCAGGCGATTCGCGAGAAGGTCCGCGCCGACCTGGACTTCGAGACCAATGTCCGCTCCGAGGTGTGGTCGGCTCATATCGGAAAGGCCCTCTCGGTCGACCCCGAGCAGGTCGAACAAGAGGTGAGGGCCTTCCTCGCGCAGAACCAGGCGAAGATGAACGGCAGCGGGCAGTCGCCTCAATAGGTTCGGCGAGAACTCACACGTCAGACGTAGCGTTCGGGTCAGCCGGTCACCTGCACCACCGCCGTCGCCCCCGCCCGCACCGTCGGCGTCGCGTACGTGTACTTCACACCGTCGACCGCCTTGGTGCGCACGTGCTGCGGGACACCGTTGACCGTGATCTTCTTGTGGACCCCGGGGAAGCGGGCTTCCCAACTGTAGGCGGTCTTGCGTGCGTTGTTCGTCAGTGTGGTCTTCGTCGCGCCGTCGTGCCGCACGGTGACCGTGCCCGTGCCGATGGGGACGTCCGCCGCCTGGAGCCATTTCATGCCTGAAGGCAGCCGCGACTGGGTGGTCACCTTGTGGTTCGGCGCGTCCGGGGTGATGCCCATCAGCCCCTGGACGGTCTGGCCGACCAGGGTGAACGACACCTCGGGGTAGTCACCGTTGGGGCCCTGGCTCGCGTTGACGTGCTGGATCTCCCGCTCGCCGTAGATCTTCTTCATCCACTGCCAGGCGGTGTCGTTGCGGTTGTTCTTGAAGAACATGTCGGGCAGGTACGTCGTCGACTCGATGTTGGGCGACCCGTCCGGCCCCAACTCCTGCGCCTGGATGTAGTCGAGGTAGGCGTCGTTGCGCGGCCCGGGGTCGATGATCTGCTTCATCGGCATGAACACGCTGTTCTCCTTGCCCCAGCCGGTGACCGGGGTGCCGGACAAGGTGTACGCGCGGACCATGCCGGCTCCGGTTCCGGTGCCGCTCCATTCGTCGTTGAAGTACGCCTTCAGATCGGCGGCACGCTTGTCGTACGTCCTGGCCAGCGCGGTGTCGCCCTTGCCGCGCGCGAGGACGGCCATCGCCAGGTACGCCTGGTACTCCGCGGCGATGCCGTCACCGGCCTCGGCGAGGCCGTCGCCGTCCTGCTCGTTGTAGCTTGCGGCGCCGGCGAAGATGCCGTTGCCCGTGCCCTCGGCGACCTTGACCTTGCCGTTGTCCTTGGCGGAGTTGTGCAGGTCGATGAACTCCTCGGTGGCGTGCCGGTAGAAGTCCCACAGCGCCGGGTCGTCCACGTATCTGCGGTCGCCGGTCCAGAGGTACGCCTGGGCCGCCTTCTCGACGAGTTCGAAGGTGGCCGGCACCTCGCGCACGAAGTTGTCCGGGCTCTTGTAGTCGATGCTCAGGTAGGTCTTGGCGTCGAAGTTGAGGGACCACACCGGGAAGTACTTGTGCTCGGCGGTGGCCGACGCCGCGTACGAGCGGAGCATCGTCTCGTTCTCGGCGTCGAGGCCGATGATGTGGGCGCCGGCGAGCTGGTGGGTCATGTCGCGGGAGTAGTAGGCGCTGCGGTTGGCGTATCCGGCCCAGTAGGTGGCCTCGTACGGCGCGGTGCCGGTGCCGCCGGTCTGGTTCTCGTCGACGTTGATCGGGCCGACTGTGCCGGGCAGTTGTACCCAGCTGTTGGCCTTCCTCTTGGCCCAGTCGAACATCTCGGCGACCTCGGGGTCGGACGAGGTGACCTTGGGGTCGGCGGGCGCGGAAGGGGAGATCATCAGGTCGTCGGCGTTGACCCACGCGGTGCCTGAGCCGAATTCGATCTGCAGCCGGTCGCCGGCCTTCAGCGCGACGCGGCTGATGGTGTACCGGGCGTACGCGCGGCGCTCCGGCAGAGTGATCGTCTCGACGGTCTCGCCGTTGCGCCGGACCGTGTACGTGCCGCCGGTGCCGGCGCTGCCGACCCACGCGGAGAAGTCGTAGCTGCCGTTGCGGGGCGCGACGATGGTGAGCTCGGCGCTCTTGCCGGCTCCGGCGTCGAGGTAGAGGAAGCGATTGCCGCCGTGGACGTTGCCGGTGCCGACGCCGGCGCCCGAGGTGAAGGTCCAGCCGGTGCCGCCGTTCTCGAAGCCCGGGTCGGGGATGGCGAGTTGGGGGCGGGCGGAGGCGTTGTCCGACGCGGGAGCCATGCCGTCTCCCGGCGCCGCCGCGGCCGACAGTGCGGGGGCCATCGGCACGATCACGGCAACAGCGGTGAGCAGCATGAGCCTTGAGGGCTTCATCGGGTCTCCCGGGTCTTCGGTCACGGCGAGGGGGCAGGCGGCCGCGTGGTGGCGGAAAGCTAACAGGGGCCGAAGAGGCGATTCAATGGTCATGCGCAAGAAATATGGAAGACAGGCAGACTGCCTGCTATTTTGCATGGAAGCTTGAGCTGGAAGTTTTCATCCACATCTTGCAAGTCGGAGACGGAGCGAATCGATGAAGGTCGGCATCACCGAGGTCGCGGTCCGGGCGCAGGTGAGCGAGGCCACGGTCAGCCGCGTCATCAACCGCCGCCAGGGCGTGTCACGCAAGACCCGTGAGGCGGTCGAGCAGGCGATGGCCGACCTGGGGTACGAGCGGCAGATGCGGGGGCAACTCGTCGCTGTCATCACCGAGTTGGTCTCCAACCCGTTCTTCGCCGATGTCAGCGAACGGATCGAGTCCACCCTCGCCCCGCACGGCCTCAAGACGGTCCTGTGCCCGTGCTTCCCCGGCGGGGTGCAGGAGTTGGACTTCGTGACCTCCCTCGCCGACCGGGGTGTCGCCGCCGTCGTGTTTCTTTCGGCCAGCAATACGATCGAGGGCGCGGACCCGGCGCCGTACGAACTCCTGCGCTCCCGCAGGATCCCGTTCGTCGGGGTCAACGGCCAGTTCGAGGGTGTGGGCGAGGCGCCGGTCTTCTCGACCGACGACCTGCTGGCCGCCGAACTCGCCGTCGACCATCTCCACCGGCTCGGTCACCGCCGTATCGGCATGGCGTCGGGCCCGGTCGGCAACCGGCCGGCCGACCGGCGCGTCAGCGGCTTCGTCTCCTCGCTCGCCAAGCGCGGGGTGGAGGATCCGGAGCAGTGGGTGGTCCGGCAGTCCTACACCGTCGAGGGCGGTCAGTCCGCCGCGATCTCGCTCATCGGCCGCGGCGCCACGGCCATCGTCGCCGCCAGCGACTACATGGCCCTGGGCGCGATCCGCGGCGCGCGCCGCCAGGGGTACGACGTCCCCGGCGACGTATCGGTCGTCGGCTACGACGGCGCCATGATCATGGACTTCGTCGACCCCCCGCTCACCACGGTCCGCCAGCCGGCCGACCGCCTGGCCTCGGAGGTGGCCCGCAGCATCCTCGCCCTGGTCGGCAACCGCGACGTCCCCGAGGGCGAACTCCTCTTCGACCCCGAACTGGTGATCCGCGCGAGCACGGCGGCGCCGAAGGCGGAGTGAGGCGTCGGCCGTCGGTGCCGATGGTGACTACTCGTCCAAACCATTGACCTAGACATCGGATCTATAGACACTCTGCACGGAGATCCCACCGGGCAACTGGCGGCAACTCTGCATATTCATTGGGTGTTTCATGACTCATGGATGCTCCGGAGGGGCTATGTCGAAGTCTCGGTTCGTGGTTCTCGGATGGGCACTCGCGTTGCTCGGTGGTGCCGCCGGCCCTGTCGCCGCGGTACCGGAAGCAAGACCGGTGGTGGTCGACGTGGACGACTACGGAGCCGACCCCACGGGCCGGACGGACTCGACGCCCGCTGTCGCCGCGGCGCTGCGGCATGCCAAGAGCGTCGATCACGATCGGCCGGTCAGGGTCGTCTTCTCGAAGGGCACCTACCAGATCTACCCGGAACGGGCCGAGACGCGTGAGCTGTACGTGTCCAACACCGTCGGCGCCGACCAGCGGTACCGGGACAAGAAGATCGGGCTGCTCGTCGAGGACATGCACGACGTCACCGTCGACGGCGGCGGGGCGAAGCTCGTCTACCACGGTCTGCAGACGGCGTTCGCGTCGATCCGCTCGACCAATGTGACGTTCCAGAACTTCTCCTTCGACTACGCGGCCCCCGAGGTCATCGACGCGACCGTCGCCACCACCGGTGTCACCGACGGGCACGCCTACCGTGTCCTGAAGATCCCGGCCGGCAGCCCGTACCAGGTGAACGGCACACACATCACCTGGCTCGGCGAGACCAGTCCGGCCACCGGGCAGCCGTACTGGTCGGGCGTCGACGGACTCCAGTACACGCAGATCCACGACCCCAGGGCGCAACGTTCCTGGCGTGCGGACAACCCGCTGTTCAACGACGTCGCCGCGGTCACCGATCTCGGCGGCCGGCGGATCCGGATCGACTACAGCACCGCGCAACGGCCGACCGACGGCGGGCTCGTCTACCAGATGCGCCTCATCGAGCGGACGGAGCCGGGCGCGTTCATCTGGGAGTCCAAGAACGTCACGATGCGCTCGATGAACGCCTACTACCTGCAATCCTTCGGTGTGGTGGGCCAGTTCAGCGAGAACATCTCCATCGACAAGGTGAACTTCGCGCCCGATCCGGCCTCCGGCCGGTCGACGGCCTCGTTCGCGGACTTCGTGCAGATGTCCGGCGTCAAAGGGAAGGTCTCGATCACCAGGAGTGTCTTCGACGGCCCGCACGACGACCCGATCAACATCCACGGCACCTATCTGGAAGTCGTGGGGAAGCCCGGGCCGAACACCCTCACCCTCGCCTACGAACACCCGCAGACCGCCGGGTTCCCGCAGTTCGCCCCGGGTGACGAGGTCGAGTTCACCACCAAGCGCACCATGGCCCAGCTGACGCCGGCGCACGCGAAGGTCACCGCGGTCGACGGGCCGAGCGGGATGGACCACGACAAGCCGCTGACCACGATGACCGTCACCTTTGACCGGCCGGTCCCCGCCGGGACCGAGATCAACGGCACGGTCGTGGAGAACATCACGGCCACCCCGTCGGTCGTCATCTCCGGCAACGTGTTCCGCAACGTGCCGACCCGCGGCATCCTGGTCACCACCCGCAAGCCCGTCCTGATCACCGGCAACCGGTTCGACGCGATGTCCATGGCCAGCATCTACGTCTCCGCCGACGCCTACCAGTGGTATGAGTCCGGGCCGGTCTCCGACCTCACGATCCGCGACAACTCCTTCACCCGGCCCACCGGTCCGGTCATCTTCGTGGAGCCGACCAACCAGGTCGTCGACCCGGCGGCCCCGGTGCATCACCACATCAAGGTCGAGGACAACTCGTTCGACATCGGTGACGTCACCGTCGTCAACGCCAAGAGCGTCGGCGGGTTCGCCTTCACCGGCAACCGCGTCCGGCGACTGGACGGAGCGGATCAACCGCCGTACGCCTCCCCGCTGTTCGTCTTCCACGGCAGCTCAGGCATCCGGATCGCGCGCAACCACTACGACAAGGGCCTGAACACCTCCGTGGTCAGCGACTGAAGGCCCTTCTCAACTCTCCCAAAAATCCTATGTGATCTGCCAGCAGCGCGATGAAGAGGTAATCGCTGCACGGGTCTTGACGTGGTAATCCGCCCTCCCCCAGCATCACGGGCAACAGAAATCCTATTTGATTCAAGTGGGGCAAGCGTCATGACCCGTCGTAGATCAGTGCTGTCGGCCACCGTCACCGTCGTCCTCCTCGCCGCCTCGACTGCCGCCTGCACGATCAAGAACTCGGGCGATCCGGGTCCTGCGGGTGCCGCTTCCGCGCAGACCGGCAGCGGGTCGGCCGAGCTCGCGGACGGCTCCGGGACCAAGGTCGCGCTGGTGCCGGGCGGCGCCCACCCCTACTTCCAGCCGTGGAAGCAGGCCGGCGCGAAGGCGAAGAAGACCCTCGGGCTTGGTGGCCTCACCTTCGACGAGACCGCCGAGTGGGACCAGCAGAAGCAGAACGACCTGCTCTCGACGCTGGCCGCCCGCGGCTACAACGCGTTCGGCATCTTCGGCGTATCCCCGACCGACATCAACACCACCTTCGCCGACCTCAAGTCCCAGGGCTTCGCCGTGGCCTCGCTCGCCTCCTGCCCCGCCGGCGGAACCGACGAGGCCGACTTCTGCCTGTCGACGGACGTCGAACTCGCCGCCTACAAGGCCGCGCAGGCCGCCATCAAGGCGATGGGCGGCAAGGGTGCTCTCGTCCACCTCACGGGCAACAACGTCGACGCCAACACCCAGTTGAGGATGAAGGGCGTGCAGAAGGCGGTGAAGGAGACCGGCGGCAAGGTCACCCTGCTCCAGACCATCACCGACATCGACAAGGACCTCCAGACCGCGCAGAAGGCGGTCTCCGACCTGCTCGCCGCCAAGGGCACGAAGATCCAGGGCATCGTCTCGACCGCCTACAACCCGGCGGTCGCCGCCGCCGAGGCCGTGCGCGAGTCCGGTTCGAAGGCGAAGGTCGTCGCCATCGACGACGACGCCAAGATTCTCGGTTCCATCAAGAACGGCTCCGTCACCGCCACGGTCGTGCAGAACCCCGTGGGCCAGGCGGAGATCGGAACCTGGGCCCTCGCCCTGCTGCAGTCCAAGCAGTGCACGATGGCGAAGCCCGGCCAGATCGTCGACTCCGGTTCCTTCGTCGTCACGAAGGCGAACGTCGCCGACTACGACAGCGCACGGCAGGCCAGGACCGCCGAGTTGAAGAAGCAGTTCGCCGACAAGTACCTCTCCTGCGGCTGAACGCCCGGGCCACGGACGACAGAAAGCCGCCACACGACATGAGCATCATCACGAACTCCACGGCCCTGCTGGCCGACATCGCCGTCGAGACCGACCGCACCGACGCGGTGCAGTCCTTCGTCAAACAGGAGACCATCCTCGTCCGCCTGACCACGGCGGACGGCCTCGAAGGAACCGGCTACGCATACACGATCGGCACCGGCGGAACCTCCGTACTGGCGCTGCTCCGCGACCACCTCCTGCCGCTCCTCGCCGGGAAGGACGCGCGCAACGTCGAAGCGCTCTGGCAGGAGCTGTTCGGCCTGACCCGCGCGACGACCACCGGTGCCATCACCTCGCTCGCGCTCGCCGCGATCGACACCGCCCTGTGGGACCTGCGCTGCAAGCGGGCCGGCGAGCCCCTGTGGCGGCTCGCGGGCGGTCACCGGCAACACGTCCCCGTATACGACACCGAGGGCGGCTGGCTGCACCTCGGCACCGAGGACCTGGTCAAGGCGGCCCTCGCGGCGAAGGACGCACAGTGGGCCGGGGTCAAGATCAAGGTCGGCAAACCGCACATCGCCGAGGACGCGGAGCGGCTGCGCGCGGTGCGCGAGGCCGTCGGACCGTCCCTGCACATCATGACGGACGCCAACCAGTCGCAGTCGCTGTCCCGCGCCGTGCAACTGGCGGCCGCGCTCGAGCCGTTCGCCCCGTACTGGCTGGAAGAGCCCCTGCCCGCGGACGACATCAGCGGGCACGCGACGCTCGCCCGCTCGACCAGGATCCCGATCGCGGTCGGTGAGTCGATGTACTCACCGATGCAGTTCCGCACCTACCTGGAGACCGGCGGCGCGTCCGTGGTGCAGGTCGACGTCGCGCGCGTCGGCGGCATCACCCCGTGGCTCAAGGTCGCCCACCTGGCGGAGACCTTCAACGTCATGGTCTGCCCGCACTTCCTGATGGAACTGCACGTCAGCCTGGTCGCCGCGGTCAGCAACGGCGCATACGTGGAGTACATCCCGCAGCTGCGCGCCGTGACCCGCACCGAGTTGACCGTCCGGGACGGCCTGGCCGTGGCACCCGACGAGCCGGGCATCGGCATCGACTGGGACATGGACGCCATCCACGACCGGAGGGTGTCATGAAGACGGCCGCCGTCACTGAGCCCGACAGCGGGACGGACCGCCCCACAGACGGAGCCCGGCCCGCCCACCGGCTGCCGTTCTGGGTCAACCAGCGGCTCGGGCTCCTCGTACTCGTCATCGCGCTCAGCGCCTTCTTCGGTGTCCTGCGGCCCGCGTTCTTCGACGATCGGCTGGTGCTCTTCCCGCTCCTGCGGGACATCTCGACGCTGACCGTGGTGGCCCTCGCGCAGATGGTGGTGCTCTCCGTCGGGCACATGAACCTCGCCGTCGGGCGCATGGCCGCCCTTGGCGCCTTCTTCGCCGGGTTCGGCTACGACCGGCTCGGACTGCCGCTCGCGGCGGGCCTGTTGGTGTGCCTCGTCGGCGGCTGCGCCATCGGGGCGCTGACCGGCTGGATCATCGCCCGCACGGGCGTGAGCTCCTTCGTCGTGACGCTGGCGATGGACTTCGCCCTGCTGGGTCTGGTCTCCCTGCTGTACTCGGCGCTCACCGAGAACGCCGCGTTCACCACCCGGCCCGACGGGCTCGCGGAGCTGCGCTCCTACTCGCTCGCCGACATCTGCGCCGGGCCCGTCTGCGGCTCCCCGGCCATACCGCAACTGGCCCAGTTCACCGTGCTGGCCCTCATCGGCCTCGGCTTCCTCTACGCCCGTACCCGCATGGGACGCGAGCTGCTGCTCACCGGTGCGAACCCCGCGGCCGCCGAGCTGTCCGGCATCCCGACGGGCCGCCGGATCGTCCTGGCGCACACGCTGTCCGGGCTGCTGGCCGCACTCGCCGGTTTCATGGCCGCCGTCGGCACGGGCACGTTCAGCGCCTCCATCGGTGACGACTTCATGCTCCCCTCGTTCCTCGGGGCGGTCCTCGGCGGGACCCTGCTCACCGGCGGCGTGGTCTCCGTCGTCGGTGCCCTGCTCGGCACCTCCCTCGTCGGCGTGATCCGCAAGGGCCTCGATCTGCTCGGCGTCGGCCTCGAAAGCCTCAACATCTACCTCGGCTGCGTCCTGCTGCTGGCCCTGTCCGCGGACCGGGTGCGCACCGTCGTGTCCTATCGCAAGGTGGTGCGCTCCACATGACCACGCTCCACGACCGGGGAGCAGCCGCCCTGCCCGCGCTGCGGCGCTTCTCCCGCTCCACGACGATGACTCTGCTGTGCGTGGTCCTCGCGGGCTATGTGGCGCTGGGGATCTCCTCGTCCGGCTCCTTCTTCGAAGGCCCTTCGCTCCGTACGTTCCTGCAGTACCTCGCCACGCCGATCCTCATCGGACTGGCCCAGATGGTGGCCCTGTGCGTCGGACAGCTCAACCTCGCCGTCGGCGCCCTGGGCGGCTTCAGCGCCTGTCTGATGGGCGTGCTGATGGCCGACCACGGGGTTCCCGCCGGTCTCGCCGTGCTGATCGGAGTGCTGAGCGCGACCCTGATCGGTCTGGTGACGGGCGTGTTCATCATCGCCACGCGCATCAACGGCTTCATCGTCACGCTCGGCACCATGACGATCCTGCTCGGGGCGCAGTACCGGCTGGCCGGGACGCGCACCATCGACGGGTACTCCGCCACACTGCGCGACCTCGGCCGCGCGGCGCCGCTGAACATCCCGCTCGTCTTCGTCACCGCGCTCGTCGCGGCGGCCCTGCTGGCCGCGTTCATGTACCGCACCGTGGCCGGGCGGCGGCTGCTGGCCGCCGGTGGCAACCCGCTCGCCGCCAGGCTGTCGGGCATCTCCACCGACCGGCAGATCGTGCTCGCGCACACCCTGTCGGGACTGCTCATCGGCATCGCCGCGCTGACCGCCACCGCCTCGCTGCCCGGCGTCAACCGCAGCGTCGGCGGGGACTGGCTGCTGCCCAGCTTCGCGGCTCCCATCATCGGCGGCGTCGCCCTGACCGGCGGCTCCGTGGCCGTTTTCGGAACCGTGCTCGCCTCGTTCGTGATGCGCCTGATCGACACCGCACGGGCCCAGTTCTCGCTCGACCCGAGCTGGGTCAACTTCCTCATCGGCCTGGTCGTCCTCGGCACGGTCGTCGGCGGCCGTATCCACCAGGCCCATCTCGGCAGGAGGGGTGGGCCGCCCGGACGCACGCCGCCCGTGCCGCCGCGGAGCGGCCCGCAACCGGCCGGCGCACTGCCGACCACGGGAGGCACACGATGAGCGACGTCCTGCCCGAAGACGGCTTGCCCGAAGACGGCTTGCCCGAAGACGGCTTGCCCGAAGACGGCTTGCCCGAAGACGTCCTGTTGGAATGCGACCACATCGTCAAGGTCTTCCCGGGCGTGCGCGCCCTCGACGGCGTCGGCCTGCGGCTGACCGCCGGTTCCGTGCACGCACTGCTCGGCGAGAACGGCGCGGGCAAGTCGACGCTGATCAAGGTGATCACGGGCGTGCACACGCCCGACGGCGGCAGGCTCCTGTGGCGCGGCGAGGAGATCCATCTGCGTTCGCCGCTGGAGGCCGCCCGGGCCGGGATAGGCGTCGTCCACCAGGAACGGAACCTGATTCCGGGCTTCTCCGTCGCGGAGAACATCACGCTGCAGAGTCCACCCTCGCGACGCGGTCTGGTCGACCGGGCCGCGATGACCGGCCCGGCCAGGCGCTGTCTGGCCGAGCTCGGCCTGGACATCGACCCGGACCGGCCGGTGCGTGAACTGTCGGTGGCCCAGCAGCAGTTGGTGGAGATAGCCAAGGCGCTCCACACCGAGAGCCGGGTGCTCCTGCTCGACGAACCCACCGCCTCCCTCTCCCCGCAGGAGGCCGAGCGCCTCTTCGACGTCGTCCGGCGGCTCGCGGAACGCGGCACCTGCGTCGTCTTCGTCAGCCACAAGCTGGAGGAGGTCTTCGCGGTCTGCGACACCGTCACCGTCCTGCGCGACGGCCGCTCCGTACTCGAATCGGCCCCACTCGCCGAGCACACCCAGGACGACGTGGTCACGCTCATGGTCGGCCGCGCCCATGCGGTGGCGGACATGACCCCGCGCACCGTGGACGCCGCCGCGGCCCCGGCACTCGCCCTCACGGACGTCTCCACGGCCGCGGGCCACCAGGACATCTCGCTCAGCGTCCGTCCCGGGGAGATCGTCGGCCTCTACGGACTGGTCGGCGCGGGCCGCAGCGAACTGGTCAAGGCCGTCCTCGGCCTCGACCGCGTCACCGGCGGCGAGATCCGGGTGTACGGCGAGCCCGCGAGGATCGGCTCACCGCGCGAGGCCCTCCACAAGTACGGCATCGGGTACCTGACCGAGAACCGCAAGGAGGAAGGCGTCTTCCTGGAACAGCCCATCGTCCGGAACATCACGGTCACGGTGTGGAAGAAGCTCGCACGGGCGCTGGGATACGTCTCCTCGCGCGAGGAGAGGGGGGTCTCGGAGGAACTCGTCGACCGCCTCGGCATCCGGGTCTCCGGTCTCGAACAGAACGCCGGTGAACTCTCCGGCGGGAACCAGCAGAAGGTGAGCCTGGCGAAGTGGCTCGCGGCCGACACCCGGTTGCTCGTCGTCGACGAACCGACCGTCGGCGTGGACGTGCGCACCAAGCACGCCTTCCACGAACTGATCTGGGAGCTGGCCCGTGGCGGTCTGCCCATCCTGCTGATCAGCAGCGACCTGGCCGAGATGGTCACTCTCGCCGACCGGGTCGTCGTCATGGCCGATCACCGCGTCCGCGGCGAGGTCGCCAACGACCACGACTACGACCGGATGAGCGGGAAGATCATCCGCATCATCCACGACCGCGCCGTCTCGGTCGTACCCGCGAAGGGTGCCACCGCGTGAGGCGCGTCGCTCAGGTCGTCCGCATCCGCCCCGAGAAGGTGGACGAGTACCGCGCACTGCACCGCGCCGTGCCCGAGCCCGTGCTGGAGCGGCTGCGGCACTGCCACATCGCCAACTACTCGATCCACCTGCTCGGAGACCGGCTGTTCGGCTACTTCGAGTACCACGGGGAGGACCTGGCGGCCGACCTCGCGCGGATGGCCGACGACCCGGCCACACAGGAGTGGTGGGAGCTGACGGCCCCCTGCCAGCAGCCCGTCGACGAAGCCGCGCCCGGCGAGTGGTGGGCCTCCATGGAGCAGGTCTTCTTCATGGAGTAGGGCTTCTTCATGGAGCAGGGCTTCTTCATGGAGCAGGGCTTCTTCATGGAGCAGGGCTCGATGAGTACGTCTTGCCCACTGAGCAGGCGGTCGAGGCTCCGCTCACCCGCCTACGAGGGTTCGAACCGGCCGAGCTGCCGCTCCAGGCTGCGAGTGAGATGCTCCGCCATCGCCTCGGCCGCACGTTCGGCCCTGCGGCGGAGTATCGCGCGTACCACCCGTCCGTGTTCCTCCAGGGTCGGATCGCCCGCGCTCTGCAGGCTGCTGAGCCGGAAGACGTGCAGATGCGCGTGGAGCCGCTCCACCGCGTCCGCGAGCAGCGGCCGGTGGGCGGCCTCCGCCACGGCGTCGTGGAAACGCTGGTCCAGGGCGGCGAAGTCACGGTAGGCCGCGTACGTCCCGGCGGGGCCGGGGTGGGCCTGCATGGCCTCCAGAATCGCCTCGATGGCGTCGAGTTGGGACTCGTCGGCGTTCCGCGCGGCCAGTGCCGCGGCTCGCGGCTCCAGAAGCAGCCGCATCTCGAACAGCTCCTCCAGCCCCTGCCGGGTCAGCAACTCGGTTGCCCGGTACCCCGACAGGGAGCGCTTGACGACGAGCCCGTCGGCCTCCAGCCGGGCCAGGGCCTCGCGCACGGGGGTCGGCGAGACATTGAGCGTGCGTGCCAGAGCTTCGATGCCGACTCGGGCGCCGGGAGCGATCTCATGGTCCATGACCATCGCCTTGATGCCCTCGTAGACGCTGTCGGACAGCACCTGCCGGACCGGCGCAGAGGAGAGCCCGCCCACCGCGGCCGCGTCGTCGGAGACGGACGAGTCGTGTGCCGGCATCCGGGTCTCCTCAGTGCTCTGGGCGCTACCGCGACAGTGCACTGGGCGCTACCGCGATCTGCAGTTTACCGAGGACAACCTGCGTAAATTGGTTAGCCTTGCCTTACTTCTCTTGCCCGACTCTACGACCGTCGGAGAGGCCCAACCCCGGCACCACACGCACGCGTTACGCCGCCGAGCGCAATGCCTGACCCGCGCACCGGACCCGACGACGCCGCCCGTGATCTCGCCGAACTGCAGGCACCGGTGCTCGGCCGGGTCACCGCCGCCGCGACTCTCCAGGCGCTCGCCGCGGCGCTGTCGGTCGCGCCCATGGTGGCCGTCGTGGAGATCGGCCGCCGCCTCCTCGACGGCCGGGACGACCACCTGTGGGCCATCGCCTGGACCGCCGTGGCCCTGCTGGCCGTACGCCTCGTGCTCTACCTCCTCGCCGGCACCCTCAGCCATCTCGCCGACGCGGAACTCGCCCTCGGCCTGCGGCTCGGGCTGGCGGACCATCTCGCGGTGCTGCCGCTCGCCTGGTTCGCCGGCGGCGTCTCGGCGAAGGTGAAGGCGACCGTCCAGGACGACGTGGGAGCGCTGCACCATGCCGTGGCGCACGCCCGCGGCGACCTCGCCGCCGCCGTGGCCGGGCCCCTGGTCATCGGCGTCTACCTGCTGTGGGCCGACTGGCGGCTCGCCCTGCTCACCTTCGCGGTGATCGCGGCGGCCCAGAGCGTGCGGATGCGGATGGCGGCCCGCTCGGCGGAACCGGTGCAGCGCATCGCCGCCGCACAGCTCGAACTGACCGCGGCGTCCATCGAGTTGGTGCGCGGGATCAGCGTCGCCAAGGCGTTCGGCGGCGGTGCGACGCCGCGCCGCTTCCGCGAGGCGGCCGCCGCCTACGCCGACGTGAACGACGAGGCGCAGCGTGTCTTCGTCCGCCGGCGCAGCCTCACCCGGGCCACCGTGGCCCCGGCGACGATCCTGCTGCTGATCACCGGCTGCGGGGTCGGCCTGGTCGCGCTCGGCCGGACGGACCCGGTCGACATCCTGGCGTTCGCGCTGCTCGGCCTCGGCCTGTTCGAACAGATCACCCCGATCTACACGGCCCGCTTCCTGGGCCGCACCGCCCGGGCCGCCGCACACCGCATCGCCGGCCTGCTGCGTGAACCGGCCCAGGAGTTCACCCGGCAACCGACCGCCCTGCCGCCCCGCGAGCCGGGCACTCCCCCGGTCCTGGAACTGGACGGTGTCCGTTTCGGCTATCCGTCGCGGGAGCGGGATCGCGAGCGCGAGGTGCTGCACGGCCTGGACGCCGTCTTCGCCCCCGGCACGGTCACGGCCCTGGTCGGCCCCTCGGGCGCGGGCAAGTCCACGCTCGGCATGCTGCTCGCCCGCTTCTACGACGTCACGGGCGGGGCGATCCGCCTCGACGGCGTCGACATAAGGGAGTTGGACCGGGCCGAGCTGTACCTGCACATCGGTTTCCTCTTCCAGGACGTGGTGCTGCTGCGCAGTTCGGTACGCGAGAACATCGCGCTGTCGCAGCCCGACGCCAGCGACGAGGTCGTACACGCCGCGGCGAAGGCCGCCGCGGTCCACGACCGCATCACCGCACTGCCGCGCGGCTACGACTCCGTCGTCGGCGAGGACGCGCGGCTGTCCGGCGGTGAGGCCCAGCGCGTGAGCATCGCGCGGACGCTCCTCGCCGGCACGCCGATCGTGGTGCTCGACGAGGCGACCGCGTTCGCGGACCCCGAGTCCGAGGCAGCCGTACAGGACGCGCTTGCCGAACTCGCGGGCGGCCGCACCCTGTTGGTCATCGCGCACCGGCTGCGGACCATTGCCGCGGCCGACCAGATCCTGGTCCTCGACGACGGCCGGATCGGCGAACGCGGGCGGCACGAGGACCTGCTCGCCGCCGACGGCCGGTACGCGCGCATGTGGCGCGCCCAACACGGAAGCAGCACCGCATGATCACTCCGCTCCTGCGGGTCGTCGGCGGCGCGGGACGCCCGCTGCTGATCCGGTTCCTGCTCTCGACCGCGGTGTACTCGATCAGCGAGGGCGCGGCTTTCGGCCTGCTCGTGCCGCTGCTGAACGCTCTGCTGACCGGCCGGACGGGCGAGGCCGGCCGGTGGCTGCTGCCGCTGGCGGGCACGGTCGTCGTCGGCTGGTTCGCCCACTACGACAAGGAGCTGCGCGCCCTGTGGCTCGCCTCCGCCTGGCGCCGCGCCCTGTACGAGCGGATCGGACCCCACGTGGTCCGGTTGCCGCTCGGCTGGTTCGACGCGACCCGCACGGCGCAGCTGGAGCGCCTGCTCGGCCAGGGCGTCAACACCGTCACCGGCGTCGTGCACCTGGCCCAGACGCTGCTCGGGGCCGTCCTCACACCCGCCACGATCGTCGTCTTCCTGCTCTGCTACGACTGGCGCGTGGCCGTGGCCGTGCTGGTCACGGTCCCGGTGGTGCTGCTGGTGTTCGCCCTGGCCGGCCGGCTGACCGATCGCACCGAGGCCGAGCACGACAAGGCGGCCGCCGAAGCCAGTGCACGGCTGGTGGAGTTCGCCGGCGCACAGCCCGTGCTGCGTGCCAACGGCCGTGCCACCAGCGGCCACCGGCAGCTGGGCGAGGCGCTCCGCGGCCAGCACCGCGCGGCCCGAAGCGAGGTCTTCGGGGCTCTGCCTGGCCTGCACCTAGGCCAGCTCGCCATCCAGCTCGCCTTCACATCCGTCCTCGTCGTCGGCCTCCTGCTGGCCACCGGCAACGAGATCACCCCAGCACGTATCACGGCGCTGCTGGTGCTCGGCGTGCACTTCCTGCAGCCGCTGGCCGTCATCGCCGCGGCGGCGTCCGCCCTGCGTGCCACCCGCGCCGCGGTGGACCGTATCGACACCGTGCTCAGCACTCCGCCCCTGCCGGAGCCCGCCCGTCCGCACCCGGTCGCCGGCCTCGACGCGTCCGTCGCACTCGACGGAGTCCGTTTCGGCTACGAAGGCTCCGCCACCCCGGTCCTCGACGGACTCGACCTGACCGTTTCGGCCGGTTCCACCACAGCCCTCGTCGGGCCTTCGGGAGCGGGCAAGACCACCGTCACCAAGCTGATCGCCCGGTTCGCCGACGTCGACGCGGGCGCCGTGCGGATCGGCGGCGTGGACGTCCGCGAGCTGGCCGGAAACGACCTGATGAACATGGTGTCCCTGGTCTTCCAGGACATCCACCTCCTCGACGGCACCATCGAGGAGAACATCCGCCTCGGCCGCCCGGACGCCTCCGCCGCCGAGGTCCGCGAAGCGGCCCGTCGGGCCCGGGTCGACACCATCGCCGACCGGCTGCCCGAGGGCCTCGCGAGCCGCGTCGGCGAGGGCGGCTCGCTGCTCTCCGGGGGCGAGCGCCAGCGCGTCGCCATCGCGCGTACGTTGCTGAAGGACACACCGATCGTGCTGCTGGACGAGGCGACTTCGGCGCTGGACGCCGAGAACGAGGCGGCGGTCCACGAGGCCCTGGGTGAACTGGGCGCCGGCCGAACCCTGTTGGTGATCGCCCACCGTCTGTCCACCGTCGCCGCGGCCGACCACATCGCCGTCCTGGACGCGGGCCGCATCGTGGAGCAGGGCCGGCACGCCGATCTCCTCGCCGCCGACGGGCGCTACGCGTCCCTGTGGCACGACTACGAACGCGCCCGGGGGTGGCGCCTGACGAATCGCCGGTGAGGCACCGTCCGCGCGGACGGCTCACTGTCGCGTCTCTCCGCCAGGAGCCCGACGACGACGCCGGCGAGGACGAGGGCGGCTCCCGCGATCTGGTTCACGGCGGCACCGCCTGTTCCGGTCGCGAGGAGGGCGAGGAGGGAGGCGAAGGGGACAAGCCCGTTGAAGAGTCCTGTCCGGCTTGCGCCGAGCCGTTCGATGGCCCCGTACCACAGCAGGAAGACGACGGTGGTCACACCGAGAGCGAGGAAGGCCAGCGCCGTGAACTCGACGGACGTAGGAGCTCGGAGCACGGGAGCCCCGGTGACCGTCCGCGTGATCCAGGCGACGAGGAAGAGCATCGTCGACGCGAGCCCGCACGCGTACGTGGTGGCGGTCAGCGATCCCAGCTCTTGGGCGGGCGAGGCGCCGAGCAGGGTGACCGAGGCGACTCCGGCGAGGGCGAGGCACGACCACACGAATCCCTGCACGTTCCACTGCACCCCGCTGCCGGTGGTGGCCAGTTGGGCCACGGCCGTACCGGCCGCCACACACAGCGCGCCACCGATCAGCGCGCGCGTCGGGCGTGTTCGTGTCTGCAGGGACCGGACCAGGACGATGATCAGCGGCGCGGCGCCGATGGCGACACCGACGTTGCCCGGCGCCGTCATCGATGTGGCGTAGACGAGGACGACGCCGTATCCGGCCATGCCGGTGGCGGCCAGCAGGACGATCCGCACCATCTGGGCCGGGCCGGGGCGGACGAAGGTGTGCTTGCGTATGCGTGCCCAGACGACCAGGAACACCGTCGCCAGCGCGTAGCGCACGGCCTGACCGCCGATGAGCGGGAAGTCATGGAGACGACCGGCGGCGGCTACCGAACCCCCGACGAGACACACCGCGCCAAGGGCCAGAACGGCTCCGGAGCGCTCTCGCGTACTCAACATCATTCAGCCAGGCTGGCAGCTTCGTGACATAAGCAGAAGTAGGGTACTGCTAACCCAGCCGTAAGGAGAGCTGATGATTGAGGCGCAGCGGCTGGCCGTCTTCCGCGAGGTCGGCCACCTGGGAAGTTTTGCGCGGGCGGCACAGGTCCTGCGTCTGACCCCCTCGGCGGTCTCGCAGCAGATGGCGGCCCTCGAACGTGCCGCTCGGGCCCGGCTCTTCGAGCGGAGCACCCGCGGCGTCACGCTCACCACGGCCGGCCAGGCCCTGCTCCGCACGGCGGACGCCATCCACGGCGAACTGCACCGGGCGGAACGGACACTTGCCCAGCTGCGGGAACAGGGACCGCCGTCGCTGACCGTCGCCACCTTCTCCAGCGCGGGCGTACTCCTGCTCGCCCCGGCCCTGGCCGCGCTCAACGCCCGTCGGAGTCCGCACGTCGACACGACCGTGATCGAAGCCGAGCCCGCGCAGGCGCTGGCCGCGCTCGGGGACGGCAGCGCCGACGTGGCCCTCGTCTACCACTTCCACAGCGAGCACCCGCCCCCGAGCTGGGCCGACCTCGTACGCCGATGCGAGTACCACCCGCTCCTGCAGGACGAGTTGCGCCTCGTCGTGCCCGCCGGCCACGCACTCGCCCGGCGCTCGTCCGCGCGGCTCGATGCTGTCGCCGACGACCCCTGGATCCAGATGTGGGACCTTCCGGGAAACGCGCTCGACGCGCTCGCCGCCGCGCACGGCCTCAGGCCCAAAGTGGCGTGCCGGGCCGGTGATTTCCGCTTCATGCAGGCACTCGTCGCGGCGGGAGCCGGCATCGCGTTCGTCCCCTCCCTCGCCGTCGAGGACCGCGGCGACACCCGCGCCCTGTCCCTGACCCCCACCGCGAAGCGGTACATCGGCGTGTACACCGCACCTGGCACACCATCGAACCCGGCGTCGCGCGCCCTGCTCGAGGCTCTCAGGGAGACCGCCGCGGCCGTCGACGTGAACTGACCTACCTCTCACGTTGAATACCTCACATACTCAAATGATCTCGGCCGTCCGCGCCCGGACACCGGCCACACTCGCCTCTGCGCTGAGCGCGGCTCGGCCTGGCGTGAGCCACAAGTCGGCACGCTCGCTCCTCCCACTCCCTACTCCGTCTC
>Ga0307512_10001702_pt1 | contig 30077 bp, 31 predicted proteins | sample 14_EM_MG_FD_200267 | JGI IMG/M metagenome (GOLD analysis project Ga0307512, IMG submission 200267) | Populus trichocarpa ectomycorrhiza microbial communities from riparian zone in the Pacific Northwest, United States - 14_EM | ecosystem: Host-associated > Plants > Roots > Unclassified | place... | reverse complement strand
GATTTTGTTCGACCTATATCTTATTCAATATTTATCCTACTGCTCGGACCCCTAGAGTCTATATGATCGTATGGGGACGACTGGTGTGGTCCCCGTCGATTGTTATCAGTTTCTCCGTCTTCGCTCTCATAATTTATTATTATTAAGTCATTATCACTTATTTATCCTACGCATGGACAATGTTTGCTTGTTTCAGCGCATATTATTAAACGTGTATTCATCTTGCATCTCTCGTTGCTGTGTATATCGAAACGGTCACTTTTTGTAGAGTAACTGCACACGCATCCATCCCGACTCATCACCACGACTTTTCATCTCTGGGCCAAGTTATTTGTGTATCTCCCTGTGCAAGTCTGAAACCACCGCAACCACAATGGGACAGGAATTGTTTCACAAGTATGCACACATTCTCTGAGAACCTTAACTTTGTCACTGAGTAAAATCATTGGATGCGGAACGGAGATCTCCATCGATTACACCTCTCACTATCACGAAAAATACTGGTGGTACCCTGAATTCAAACCGGGCCACAAATCCCGGTGAACAGGTTAACAATTCTCTCGCTGTAACTGATAACAAGTGACCGACGGCCTCCGGAGAATGAGGGAGTACAAGTAATGGACAACACGGTACGGGCTTCCGAATTCCTCAATCCTTTACGACTGCGCGCAAATCCTTAACAGCTGCATCTGGTATCTCCATCACGACCCTGTCGGGAAGTTCCACTGGAACTTTCTCGCCGTTAGAAGGTTGGCGCTCATGCCAAACGGAATACAATCTGGTTTTAGCGGTCGGTTGGTGATGTACAAGAGGTGGGATGTTTCGCCGATGTACTCGGCAAGTGGACGACATCGGTACTCAACGCCTATAATCCACGATCCACGAACAATTTGGTTCCTTTCGGAACGGACGATGCGAGATGATGGTGGTATTCGGTATGTGAGTAAGTTGGATGTCAGCTAACCTCAGCTCGGGGGACGACTTGTGACGTGTCGCTGTATTATTAACATTCTGTCAACGCCATCCACGCCATTCAAAACTCGAGGAACTTACCGACACGAGTGTACATCGAACATTCGGAAAGAAGGGCCGGGTCCCAGTATGTGCACGAAGCCAGTGTGGCTTCGTAGAATGGGAAGGGGTGTCTGATCCGCCCGTTCCCCGGGGCCCGGAACCTGACAATAAGCTCGCCACGACTGAGGGCTCGCCGCGCCCGGTGAAATAACTCCAAGAACGCCCGCAGAGACCTCAGTCAATGCCCAACAGCCTCTTGGCGCTCTTGAGATGTCCAACGGTGTTCCCTACGGAGTCAAACGATGGTTGAGCATGTGAATAGCCTGGGATCTACACCCTATCCCAACTCCCAATACAATATTTCTAATTCACGGCCCGGATCAGCGAACAAGCCTCCGCCGCTCGTTCACCTTTCCTGAGGTTTCTGCTGGGCCGTCATCCGTAGGTACACGGGTGACAGATTCCCCGGCGCCAGCGGGATTTCGCACTCGGGTCGTACCAAAGGGTATTAGCACCGTTAGCACGGCTTTCGTAAGCATGCAGTGTGATCCAGCGGTGTAGTCACCGCAGAAGCGCAAGTGTTGAAGAGATCTGATGTTTTGGCGTTGTAACGTGGAAGTAATCCCCAGCGGCTACGGACGCGACTCCCGGTATCACAGGATAGCGGGAACGCCTGAAACTATCAGATAGTGCCTATTTGATACATGAATTTCCTGGTTGGGGCGGATATCTCGATGTGCGGCAAAGATTGGCGGTGGGTTTTTAACCGAAAGCATAGGATCGGAGGATAAGGCCGCCAACTCTCGGAAATGGGGGCGGGGATCGGATCATGACAACAAATCGTCAAGAAAATCTTGCATTCCTTGTTTCTCAGTCTTCTTCGGTTCGTGCTCCTCAGTCGGAAGCGGAGGTGCCTCCACGAGGCCTGAAAAAGAGCGATCAATGGCAATCTCGAACGCCAGCCGATAATTGTGCCCTACCCTTATTTTGGGTTCGTGGGGGTCGGGCTGTAGGCTTGTTCGTTGGTTGCTTTGTTGCACTCGTACGAAACCTTGATTTGAGGTCTGGGGATCACCGGGGTCAGAACCAGGGAATTTAGTCGGTAACCGTGTACCGATCTTCCTCTCACCTCTGTTTGCGTCTGCTATGGCCTTTTCGCGATTCATATTTTCCAACTCTTCATCCCACTCTATCATCTGGACACGCCCTTTCATCGATTTGCGTACTGATTGAAGACCAACAGGGTTGAGATGCGCTAAGGAATGATCCACTTCGTCTTCGTCGGGTTCGTTCGTGGGTTCGAGGATACTAGGGCTGGTGGTATCATCTAATCGTTGTCGGGCGAGGAAGTTGGATAAGTCGATTTCCGGCTCCTTGATCTCTTCCCCTGACCGTGCGATAAGAAATCCAGCATCTGGATCAGCCTGGACTGTAGACACGTACCCTCGGAATCAAGCTCCGGTTCTTCCTCCTTATACCTTTCCGCATTGGAACCCAACTGTCTCCTCGCATACTTCCTAGCCATCTCTTCTCTAGCCTCTCTCGCCTCTTCGTCATCTTCATCCTCGGGTCCCTCACCCTCAAGCAACAACCTCTGTTTCCACTGCGCTGGGCGACCTGTCCCCCTTCTCCCTCTGGCTCGAAGGTATTTCCCGAGTCCGCCGCGGTTCCCTCGGCCACGACTCCCACCACGACCTCGTGGAGTAGAGTCGGATTGGTTTGAAGAAGTGGGAGGCGACGGGTCCATGGTATGATCTAGATGATCGGAGGCAGAAGGAGCCGGTCTAAGTTGCCTGTGCAAGAGTCGATCACCTTCTGATCCCTCAAAGTCCCCCATTCACAGGACGTACATCGTGGGTCCAATGGTGTCCCTATCGCCGCTGCTGGTGCAGCTGAAGGTAGGAACGCCTGTATTTCAACAAGGATCAAAAGAGTGTGTATTTGGAAAGATGTCTCCAAGATATTAAGGACAGAATCATGTACGGGCGGTAGTGTACTGTAAAATAAACGAGGGTACTGGTGCGAGCAAGAGTGTGGATGTAGCAGAAAGGTTCGTCACGATTGTGTGGTTTAGGTAGTGTATGGTGCGCAGACGTCGGGGTCGTGGTAGTCAGCTGGATCTTCGGTAAGGTATCCAAGTTCGATACCCTTGTAGTAAGACCTAGGGAGGTGGAAAGTCAGTTTCAGTCCAACGAGAAAGCACACCCACACTCCCTACCATTGTCTTGGCAAGCCACCAGCAGCCGGGGAATCCTCGAGTTTGAAGTTCCAGAACTAGAGGAGGATCGGTAATTAGCAACCGCTAGCTTGTTTTTGTTAGATAAGGGAGACTTACGATCCATCCAGAAGACTTGCTAAACATGAGCTTCTGAGCATCGGCCCATTGGTTCAAGAATTCGTCTGTGGCATCAAAGTTTGTGGAGATGGACCATTCACCGAACCACAAGGGAACGTTCTGAACCGCAGCATCACGCTCAATCCTGTTAAGGTCTGAAAACCGCACAAGCGTCAGCAGGTGTGCCTTTCCGAATGTAATCGGAGGGTGATTGCTTACTGCAGATGCTGGTCAGGTAGGCCTCTGGGTTGGGATCGGCGACGCCCTGTAATCACGGGAATCAGCAACATGTCATCAGGAGCATAGACAATAGGGCTTACTCCGAAACTGTAGTAGAGGTGGTTGTCGTAGGTCTGAGGACCATCCTTGGCGTCAGCAGGGTTTGGAGGGTTGTTCTGCTGCCAGTACACCTCCATAAAGCTGCGAGAGAACAGTTACCGTCAGGCCTAGACATCGGTCACGCGGGGAACAGATACGTACTTAGTGGTCAAGGGCGTCCTTCCAGGTCGGGAGAACCCATGCATCATCTCCGGACTACCATACTTGAGGACCATCTGGAACAGGACAGGGGCGGTGTCCATGAGTACGGACTTGATCTCGTCTGAGTACTCTCCAACTTCAGCTGCTTTCTGGAAGGTAGCGGTGACGTTTCTGGAGGAATCATGGTAGGGCATGTGCCTGGCACCGAGGATATCTTCAACCGCACGGACAGTTTGGACGAAGTCCTTCTGGACTGTTGGCTGTGGTTTGAATCGGAATCATGTATCAGAAAAACGCGGACGTACATTGTCCATAGCCGGGAGTACGGCTCGCGTCCGTAAGAGGCTCGTTGATCGCTTCAATCGAGAAGACGCTCTCGAAGTCAGGATCGACGTGTGAGAAAACGGTCATGACTGCGGTCCAGATCAGGGCACGGTGGTAGTTCTCCGGGGTCTGTATGAAAGAAATTAGTCGCACGATGGGGGAAAATCATAAGATTACTCGCGTAGAACTGGACGTCTGAGGTGCATCTACAAGACTGATATGGATCTCGTGTTTTTTTTTGGAATCTGGAGTGTAGACTTACCTCCCGGCGAACATCTGGTTTTCGGCTGAAACACCAGGGAGAGCGTGGTGGTCGAGAATGACGGCGATCCTGGCCTCCTTCAACCATTCCAAACCTTCCTTCTGCAAACGGTGTAAGCGGTCGGGTACTGAGGAGGGAATATGTAGACGCACAAGACGGCGCATCCCACCCTTGGGGTAGAATTCTCCCTCCTCCACGAGGGGTTCGACGAGCCAGTAGCCAAGCTTGGATGCACATAGTCAGAACGGAAATACGAGAGGCTTCCAGGAATCTCAATCTCACAGGAATGCGGACGGTGTTGATACCTAACTCCTTCAGACGTTGAACATCAGCCTCGGTGAACCAGGTTCGCCAATGTCTGTCAAAGATTCCGTCAGCAGTGTCCGGGTTCGCCCTGGTGAGGTCGCTGTTGATTGATTCTGACGGTAAATTGTTGAACGTCAAGGGTAATTGGAATTAGCGCACAATTCGGAACGGATGCAATCTTGACAGTTGGCGCAATTTTCACCACCCATTGCAATCCATTCTGATGGGGATTAGTTTGTGACATCGAAGATGAGTGAAGTTGACCGATGACGCACCCTCCGGGAGCATCCAAGGTTCGACCAACAACCTGCGTCAAGATGGTTACCAACCGATGCAGAACATGAAATTCGGAGAGATACCAAGACCCAAGGTTGACACCATAGATCTGCTCCGGTTGGGGGAAAGCGAGGGTAAAACCAAGAAGAGTGAAAATGCCGGCAACGAGGGACAGGAAGCCTCGCATCTCGACTAGAAATGGAGGGAAGGGTTACAAATCGTGGGGCGTGAAGAAGGGAGGAGAGAAGACGGGAGGTTAACTCAGCGTACCGTCGGGGTATTTGAGTCAACATCGCTTGTTTGACTTTGGAAGAGAATTCGAGAAGCAAGGCAATCGCTAGCGCGCGAAAGTTCGTCTATTACGCAACATGTCCTGAACATGCTGTAGCTAGCCCTTCATGCGGACGTTGGCGCTAGGTGTAGACGAGTGACTAGTGGGTCTTTGAATCCTCAAGCAACGACGTAGGCGCGGGAGTGGGCGGGTGTGGCTCACGTCGACGAGAAGAGGTGGATTTACCACGGGAAATGTGAGCCTCAGGTGTTTATCCCCCAAAGAAGTGATGTTTGTATGTCGAAGTCTGGGTCTGTGCTCTCAACGTTCCTTCGCCTTTGGATACTGATGCAAACTTCATAATCAACTCGAGATTCCTCCGACCAGTAAAAACATCGTTGCTCCCGGTGATACTTGGCCACGCGGAGTACACCCCGCGAGTTACCTCGACACTTGGTCTTCTCGGCCGAGCCTCACTCGCAGATGGTGTCATAAAATACGTCAGGCCAAAGGAGGTTTGGTGTTCTGGGTCCAGAACGTTGGAACGAACGAGCGAAGAAGCCGCATATTAAACGTTTCAAATTTCAATCGCTGGGGTGGCAAGCAACCTCGTTGAAAAGTTGAGTTTCCTTGCAGTGGTCATCCCCTGAGCAAACGAGATTCGACAGCAGCAGCTCACTGCGCTCGCTGAAGCGGGCGGGAGCTCGAGAGAGACCAGGTAGTTCTTCGGTCTCGGCAGATCTCGCGGATCGTCCGTCGGTTTCCGGATATAGGCAACGTCGTAGATCAGATACGGCCAACTCCCAATGAAGTACAAAAATGTTCAACCTTGAGCTTCCCGTTCTCATCCTTATCCTCCATGGCGAACCTCAAGTCGCTGCAAATACCTCGTCCGCCCATAGACTTCAGCTCTGCCCTCGCGGCTGAGCCTACAACCCCAAAAACTCCCGCCGATGAGGGTATCGAGTTCTTCGAGTTCGCATCAGTCGATAACAAGGCTCCGATTCGCATCTACGAGCTGCCGTTGGACCCAGACGGTGGTCCCAACAAAGATAGAGCTGTATGATTTCCGTTGATCTCCTCGCTAACCATCGCTCACATCGCACCCTTCCGATTTAGTATGTACGGTTACCTCCAGCAACTACACCCTACGTCCTGCGCGTCACCATAGAAGCCGGAACGCCCGCCTCTAGGAACGGTGTGTTCAAAACCAACTTCCCCCTCGATGGAGGTACTTTCGCTCGGGATAGGTTTACAGAACGCAAGTGAGTACTCCCCCCCATCCATCTCTTCGGAACAACCCGCCGATCTCCTTTCCGTTAGACTCCCAATCGATTTCTCGAAACCTATCAAGGTTGATTTACCCATCTCATGCGCTGGTGCATTCGTGTACTGGGTCGAGTTTGATGGAGAGATTCCCGACACTCGTATCAAGGGTCGGGAAGGATACTTTAACGTCGATCCTGTTCTCCTCGTAAAGCCCCGCGTTCCTATCCTTTCCCCGGACCTAGCGATCAACCCCAAACGCGACCTGGAATCGCAACATGTCAACCTTCCATTGGATGGTATTTCCATGATTACGCTCGTTTCCAAATGGATGGGTCCTGTCTCTGGTTGGAGAAACCACTTTCAAGAGGCAAAGGATCGAGGATACAACATGATCCACTGGACTCCCATTCAAGAACGTGGAAAGAGCGATAGTCCGTATTCTATTCGAAACCAACTTACCTACGATCCTTCAATGTTCGACAAAAAGTTCGACTTTGAAAAAGATGGGGGTGTCTCAAAGATCGAGGAACTGATCTACGTCGCCAGGGAGGAGTATGGTCTCTTGAGTCTCACTGATGTCGTACTCAACCACACCTCCAACGACTGCCCTTGGTTGAGCGAGCATCCAGAAGCTGGTCTGTGGTACTCGGCCCACTTTCACCGCAATGACTAACCATGATTCAGGTTACAGTCCCGCCAACTCGCCCCACCTTACCCCTGCTCTAGAGCTGGACACTGCCATCCTAGACTTCTCTACCACACTACAAAAACGAGGGCTCCCGGTACAAGTAACCTCTGCTGCAGACGTTGATACCCTGGTGCGAGCCTTGGCTGGGTATCTCGGGTCCCTCGACTTGTGGCAATATTACGTTCTAGATGTCAAGGCTGAGAGGGAGAACGTCAAAGTGGCTCTTTCGACAGACAAGGTCATCCCATGGGACGGTCCCGACGTTGTAGGAAAGACACTTGTAGAGCTCTTTGAGATTTTGAAGGGTTCAGACAAGATCACCGGCTATCGCGGACTTGCAGGTCGTTTCTCAACCAAGGTCGACGGCTCGGTAGCTGGAGGATTCATCAAGGCCGCATTCCCGGAAATAAGTGGCGTTGATGCTCTGGTCGACGCGTGGATCAAAGTTGTTGACGTCGTTAACGTGTCGCTGTACGAGGAATGGAACGAGGATACCAAGGTTGCGTTGGACAGCATCAAGAATCGCCTTAAGTATACCCGCCTTGATGAACATGGGCCAAAACTCGGACCCATTTCTGCCAAGTGCGTATCATCTCATTACTCAACTGGTTTCTGCTGATCATGCCCAGGTTACCTCTTGTGGAGCCTTACTTTACCCGCCTACCTGAGGCCAAGACAGACCCCCTCAAGTATTCCTTGGCCAATAACGGATGGATCTGGAACGCGAATCCTCTCGAAAGCTTTGCTACGCCACCGTCCAAGGCCTATCTTCGTCGGGAGGTCATCGTTTGGGGTGATTGCGTTAAACTTCGGTACGGTTCTGGCCCGGAAGATAACCCTTGGCTCTGGGAGTACATAATCAAATATGCCACCACTCTCGCAAGCGCATTCCAGGGTTTCCGCATCGATAATTGTCATAGCACTCCTCTACACGTCGGAGTTCGAGTGTTGGACGCCGCTCGAGTCGCGAACCCCAATCTTTACGTGTGCGCTGAGTTGTTCACCGGTAGTGAGGAGATGGATCTCTTGTTCGTCAGACGGTTAGGATTGAACAGTCTCGTGCGCGAGGCCGGAAACGCATGGGATCCCAAAGAATTCAGTCGCTTGTTATACAGACATGGAGTCGGCAAACCCCTCGGTCAGTAACCGCATATCCTCTACGATCACGGAGCTCACTCAGCAACCGCTCCCGTGTCTGCTGTGTGTGAAATACAGGTTCAATGGGAGAAGCGTGTTTGACTGTGAATGAAGAACTTCCCCCACCTACCGGAAAGGGACCATCCCGCCCGGCTGTGGTTATCCCTCACAACGGCTCTGCACCGCATGCACTGTTCTATGATCTCACTCACGATAATGAGACCTACCTTCACAAGAGAAGTGCCGAGGACGCGTTGCCAACTGGAGCTTTGGTCAATTTTTCCTGGTCAGCTACTGCGAGCGTGAAGGGGTTCGATGACCTGTATCCAGCCCTCTTGGATCTCGTCAACGAAAAGAGGCTTTATGAGGTAATGCTGAGATCACAGTTGGCAATACAACACTCATTTGATCGTTGCAGGTGACCGGCCTGGGGGAGAACAGTGGATTAGCGAGAGCCAAAATGGTCTTGAACGCTCTACATGCGGAAATGGCACTTCAGGACTTCGAGGAAGGACATGTGCATCAAGAAAATGATGTGAGTAACTTTTTGCACCCTTCAAACGAATCAGTCCTCATCGGAGTGTCCTTGTGGGGTAGTACATCGTGATGCACCGTGTACAGCCCGCCACACAGAAGGGATACATACTCGTAGCACATACAGCATTTACAAAGGGATCGAAGGATCGTGGATACAGTTGAGTGAGACTGTAACTATGTCCGCACCTCGGCTCACAATTACTCCTGCACAGTCGATCCGATCAAACTTCGCTCCACGAGGGTAAAGTATATCACGGGGTACACAATCGATATTTCCTCCTACGAAAAGGTCAAGGACGAAACCACGCTCAAAGGACTGCCTGGAAAACTCACCGAAATTCCAACCATTGTCGTGCCGCAAAGCAAGGACGCTGAGGGACCCTTCTCCGAGATCATCGTACCGGAGTACTTCCCGCCCGGAAGCATTATGCTATTCGAGACGCGTTTGGAAGGACTTGATCCTGGACTCGATCAATTTTGCGCTTCGGGGGCCGAACAGGCGTTTAAGGATTTGAATCTTGTGGAGTTGAATGTTGTCCTCTACCGTTGCGAGGGAGAAGAGAGAGACGCGACCGAAGGGGAGATAGGGGCCTATGACGTTCCTGGAATTGGAAACCTCGTCTACTGTGGCTTGGAAGGTTGGATGCACCCGTTAAGGCATATCATCAGGTTCAACGATCTCGGACATCCACTTTGTGCGCACCTCCGACAAGGAACTTGGGCGTTTGATTATATCACCGGAAGGCTGTCCAAGTATGTCGTCTGTTTCATCGGGAGTTTTCCTAGTTGTCAAGGTGCTGACTTGGAGTTTCACTGTGAAGGCAGACCAATACTTTCCCGAATCTCGCGAAACCTGCAGCCTGGTTCAAAGAGCGTTTCGACAAGATCAAGGCCACCGTCCCCCCTTTCTTGAGACCGAAGTACTTCGCGATTATCATATCAGAGGCTTACAAGGCCGTGCGTCGGATTGCGATTGAACAATGCTCGGAATTTGTTGTGGACGGTCATTCGTTTACCCATGACCTCGCTCTGTGCTCGCTCCAGATGCATGGCCAAGTCGCATCTGCATCTTTGGATCCAGGAAAGATTACCCCATCCTTGGCCGCCGGCCTTCCTCACTTCACTGGTGGTTGGGCGAGGTGTTGGGGAAGAGACGTGTTCATTTCTCTAAGAGGATTGTTTTTGACGACTGGCAACTTCGAAGGCGCGAGGAGGCACATCCTCGCATTCGCGAGCACTTTGAAACACGGGTTGATTCCGAATCTATTGGACTCCGTTAGAAATCCGAGGTGTGTTGGGCTTCCAATTTTGAGATCTCATGCGAGCCATTGATCATGACATGTGGTTCTAGATACAATTCTCGCGATTCGCCGTGGTGGATGCTTCAGAATATCCAAGACTACTGCATAACGGCACCGGACGGCTATTCCATTCTGAACGAGCCGGTGAAACGTCGGTTCCCGAAGGATGATACCTGGGTTCCATGGGACGACCCGAAGGCTTATTCATACTCAAGCACCATCGCCGAGATCATTCAAGAGGTCCTCCAGCGCCACGCTGACGGAATATCCTTCCGCGAACACAATGCCGGACCCAATCTCGACATGCAAATGAATGACAAGGGTTTCCAGATTGATGTGAAGGTCGACTGGAATACTGGATTCACGCTTGGCGGAAACGAGCACAACTGCGGGACGTGGATGGACAAGATGGGCGAGAGCGTTAAAGCCGGAACGAAGGGTGTTCCTGGGACACCGAGAGATGGAGCGCCGGTTGAGATCATTGGACTTCTATTCAGCACCCTGAGGTGGTTGAACGAGGTTAGGGGCAAGGACAAGTTCCCATTCGAGGGCGTGAATGCTACGAGTGAGTCGCTTCCCGGCTATCGTCGAGCTTGCTGGTTTGTCGCATCGGTATGCTGATCCATTTACCGTCTACCCTTTCAGTCGATGGAGTCCAGCGCCTCGTAACATACAAAGAATGGGCAGATCTGATCTATAACTCATTTGAAAAGCACTTCTACGTCCCTTTAGGTACCGCGTCTTAATGTGCTTCTTTCGGTGGCTGACGGGAGTCGTCTCTTAGATTCGGCTAAAGATTCCGAGTACAAGATCTCCACCGGCCTCATCAACCGTAGAGGGATTTACAAGGATGTGTTCGGGTCCGGCTCCGGACGGGAATGGTCCGACTATCAGTTCAGGCCAAATTTCCCTATCGCCATGGTTGTGGCACCAGAGTTATTTGATCCGGTGCACGCTCTTGGTGCGCTGAGACTCGTGGACCAACACTTGCGCGGACCGCTGGGAATGAAAACCTTGGATGCAGCGGACCTTCAATATCGTCCATACTACGATAATTCGAACGACTCGGGTGACCCTGCCACCGCAAAAGGAAGGAATTACCACCAGGTACGCGTCTATTCGTTTCACCATTCAGTGTCCTTAATTTTGGAACGCTTCTCGCAGGGGCCAGAGTGGGGATGGCCGCTCGGATTCTTCCTGAGAGCCTACCTTCACTTCGACACCAAGGTTGGGGAAGGGAAGGCTGTGAGTTACCACTGTTGGTGAATGACCAATACTCATTGATTCTGGACAGGACCCCACAAAGACCCTACACAAACTGCACGAAGCGCTTTTGCCGTCTCGTCACCACATCCAGACAGACCCCTGGGCCGGTCTACCGGAGCTGACAAGCAAGAATGGCGAATACTGCCGAGACTCTTGTGATACGCAGGCATGGAGCGCCAGCACGCTGTTAGACTTTTTGGAGGATGTCCATAGATTGAGCTGAAGGGATTTTCCGGCTCGGTCTCGTCGACCGCTTCAGTAGAGAGCTTGCTGCCAGCGCTAGAACAGGAATAATCGTGATCGGACACGTTTCTTCCTTTTTGCCTTTGCCTGTCATGTGCAGACCGGGTGTCGTTTTTTCGTTCTGAGTTGACCCCTATCTGATGAAAAGCTGTAAGATGTAATGTAGTTGTGAACGAATGGGCCCTAGACCCCCTTACCTTTTTATACCTCCGAATGTCGCTGATCGGTCTGGGCCGGATGATGATGCCCTGGTGTTTCACGACAACTGCCAGCTGGCCAGGATACGGGCGGTAAATTGTGCTCAAGGATTTCTGGGCGGGAAATTCACTTGTGAATTTGACTGTTTGCCTGACCGCCGACTTTTTCCCACTTCAAGTTTCACACTCCCCTTCTTCCCTCATGGGTGAGATTACGTCAGGAACATCCGGAGGATTTGTGCTACTCCTAGCTCCCTCGGTGTGCTGAATAAAGGTTTCGGGGCAGGGATCTTCTGTGATCGCCATGTGCCGACCTAACCACCTACAAAATCTGACCTCCTGAATATCACCCCCCAGTACTCGTTCTTTTTACCAACTCCCCGTCGACAATGGTTAACCCAAGCATATGTGCCCCTTGCAGGTACGACGTGCTAACCTCTCTCTGAACCCGTCTCTGGTGTCTGATAAGGTGTCACTTGGTTTGTTACTAGGATGCGGAAAGTGGTTAGTGGTCCTTGTCTTGTGACACCAATCGGTTGATAGCCGTCGGTGATTTACCGCCCTCGAAAGCGGCTCCCCCATCTCCACTTTTGCTCACCGTCCTATCTCTGCGCCTTTCTTTAGAGGTGTGACAGCAGGCAACCGGAATGTGGCCAGTGCCTCCAAGCCCGCCGGATGTTCAAATGCACCTATGACACACCTACTTCAAAGCCAACGAGGGACAATTTGCGCAAGGGAGAAGCATGCATGCCGTGCCGGTGAGCCAAAGGAGTTTATCTTACTTTTGGAACGGCTGGCTTACGCTCATCATGTTTCCAATAGTCGAAAAAAAAAGGTCCGTGGTTGACGCTGATTCGAACACCGGGGTATTTGACTGAGCAACCGGGGCCGTTCCAGAAATGCGACGCCGCACAACCTATTTGTGACCGATGCACCGCGGCTGGGATCGGTCATGAATGCTTCTACAAGGAGCGACCTTCGCACAAGTCCCCGACCTTAAAGGACGTCGCCGCACTCTCTCTCGACACTCCGCAGATGGCTTCTCCCACTCTCTCCGCCACGTCGACCCCGTGCTCGCCTTCTCCGTCCAGCAGCAGCCGCCAATACACGTTCCCCGCGACCACTGCGGGACTTCCATTTTCCGTCAACGCTGGCGGGTCCAACAGCGTGGTATCTACCAGCCTGTTGGACATCGATCAGGCAAATGCTCAAATTCCTGATGCTTCGCTGGATGATCTAAACACGTCATTGTGAGCCTAAGCTTCCCTGTTTTCTACGCGTTTTTTTTCTCCGGACTAATGACTCTTGGCGCGTATCCGTAGCCGATTGACGTTCCTGGCCCATCGAGAACAGTTCGGGATTTACCTCCCGTTTGGAAAACATCAGGCTATCATCTTAGGAGACATGTCCAACGCCTGTGTCCATCAGTTTTTCGTCCACTTCGCTCACGCCGTTGGTTGCCATTTCTACCAAGCGCGTCGAGGAGACTTTTCGATGCAGGAGATGCAACGTGGCCACTTCGCACTCGCGTGTCAAACCTTGCACCAGATGAAAGAGGAAGATGACCCGTTTATCTACGGGCAGGCGTACCACTACCTGGCATTGAGCGCTTTGTACACTCAGGCAACTCAAGCTGCGATTGCTTATCACGAGGAAGCTGTCAAGATCGTGGAAAGGAACGGCTTGCACATCCTCAAAGATCCGGGCCACATGATTTCCGATCTGGCACACCTCGAGGCATCAGAGGTGCTCGAAAGGGCTGTGTTCCTTAGTACTCTCCTTCACATGGAGATCGTGTTGGACATGTTCGATACCAAGAAACGCACCCTATGTTACACGATCGAAGAGGAGTTCCGCTATAGGTTCCCAGTATGCCTGTCCGATTCTTTCCCTGGTGACACCTGGATGCTAATACGTCCTTTCTCGAACACAGAAAGCGTTCCCGTTTCTCTTCCAGGTTTCCCCGCCGATTTTACGAGTCAGGAGTGTGCTTCTTGTGAAGGAAGCTTCGGAAATGATCGATTCAGCCGTAAAGCCAGGTATACCTCAACCAGATGCTCCGAGGTTCTGAATTCTCATTCGTCACACGATCAACAGGAGTCGAAATGGGAGAGCTAACGAACAAATGCCTGGGACTGATCCCCACGCTTACTTCCCATGTCGATGGGTTGACAAAGTTTCTCACGGAGGTGTCAACTAAAGACCACGCGAGCGCGGTGTCATCGCAATCCAGCCTCGTTAAGTCGTTGACTGCTCTCGCAGAACTACTTGACCTTATGTCACGCATCGCCCCCGAGCCTATCGCAACAGATCACCGGCGCCGATGCATCACGGCTCTAATGCGCGCTGTCGAGCTCGTTCACGGTCTGGGCCATGATGACTTTGCCATCATCGGAATATTCCTTGGGGTATGAAATCGGTCTAATGATTATCCTTGAATAATCCTAAATTGACCCCGGCTGTTCAGATCTCGCTCAAGCGGTTGTCAACTCTACTGAACTCTACGATCAATCGGCTATACCGGACGCCCATCGAGGGTATTAATTTTGACTCACTCAATTCCGGTGTGGCAATTCTGGCGGAGGCAAAAGAGTTGCTGCGCGCTGCTTTTCACTTGGCTCCCTCAAGCCCCAATTCATTGTCCTCGAAACTCTCCGAGCTGTTGATTTAATTCGGTGGATATTGTCAAGGAGGTACGGAAGCAATTCAGTTTCCAAGCAGTCAATCAGTTCATGTTACGTCGGGTATGCTTCGACCCATTATTTGCGCTCAGGTGGCACGTGCGTCTGGTTGTAGTTAGTTTTCGTCTGGTCTGTGGCTGATGGAATCTCAACTTTTTTCTTGATAAGACGTTGCCTGCCTAAAACTATACTGGGGATCCTAGCATAATGCGGTCACAATGCGACCCGCTGGGGAGCCTCGGTAACAACCCGAAGTTACGGGAACGCACAGCATTATGAATGGGATAAGGAGTATCCCGCATTGAACTCACATTTATCTCAAGGCGGTCTACCGGTGTCCCGGTACGCCCCTGTGGGTCCCACTCGACCTCCTTCCTTCCCGTGCTTTTGTATTCCTGGGCCGGGGGATCCGAATGAGAACTGACCGTCGGTGAAGACAGGGAATCACCGATGCAATCGAAAGCCAGTCGTCGAACACGTTATCCCGACATGCACGGGACTTCACTACCTCGGTTTCTTTGATTGAATTTGATCGCGCTTCCTTTGTGCGTTCTAACTCATATGGCGGAACCAAGGAGCCTTTTATGCCCTAGTTTCGATGCGAACTGCAGCGTCTCCTCGATCTAGATAACATCGGACAGCGCGCCGGTCTCGCAGGAAATGATAAAGGTCATCAAAATGATCAATATCTACGCCGACCCCATCTGGTCTCCCGGAACCCGTTTACAGCTTTACATGACATGGGCAAACCGGTCCGCATGACAACCTCCCTGGTGTGTTGGCTTGTCAGGTGGACCGGAATATCTCGTGCAAAACCGTGGTCCTTCAGCGCTTCAGCATTGGGATGTTCTCGATTTCTGGTCTCGGCTGTGTCGGATTCATATTAGTACTCTGACGCGCATCAGTTTCTCGTTTTGATCCACGGGTCAGGTGCGTATACTAGTAGTCCACGGATCTATCCACCCGGTCAGTTTGGACTGGGCCTCTATTCCCGGTACGAGGAATGCGGATAATCCGCTCCGTTCTGGTCGAATTATATATCGCTTGTTTTTCGTGTTAGCTTTCACTCGGTCTGATGGTCACGGACACCCTGCCTTTACCCTCATGGGCCCCCCTGTTTGAGATGAATCCCCTTCGCCCCAGTATAGCCCTGGTTGCATGTAACAGGAGCTAGCTTCGCTTTGTCACGGTTAATCCGATCGGTATGCAATGTAGCTCGTGGATTTGATGGTATACCCACAATTGAATACCCGTCCCACAGAGACGGGCAGAGGTATCTAGTGTTGGAGTTGTTCCGTGGGTCGTTCTGATGGTCAGATTGCGATTTGGTAATGGTTCCCCCTTCTTCTGTCCCTAAAAATATTGTGTGGTCCTTCGTTTCCCTATTTAGTCTCTCCATTACGACACAAACTCCACCGGAATGCAGCCAGCGAGTAAGTAGCGTTGCACATTGGATATTCGGACCCCATTATGTCCCCACTACCCTGCATTACATTGTTGGTGAAATCTAGACCCCCGGAGATGAACCGGATGAGCCTCTCTTGCTGGCAAATGCATGTCCACTCCATTCTTTATACACTAACTGTCCTGAGATGCGTGATAGATGAAGTTTCTGACAATTTGAAAGTCTGGATAACCGCACAACCTTACAGTAGCACACAGCGTGGTGACTCTGGGAAATCGGTGCGCCAGCGTGGTACACGGCCACTAGAAACCGTCAAGGGAACCCTAAGTGAAAAAACGCAAGCGTGAGAGAGGGGGCAGGATAGACCTGGGGACCGCGGGAATTCGCACCCGGCATTTCGGAAAGAAAAAAAACTCAATAGTAGCGTTGTGACAACGCCACAGAAACCGAGTAAGCCTGTCGAGTTCGCGAGCGGCTGCACGACGGGCTTGAAGGTGGGCGCAAAATACGAGAATGATTGAAAAACTTCCGGAAAAACCTCGTCGCCTCACACAGACCACGTTTTGTCACTGGCGACCACCTCCTAAAGACAGAGACGCGGCGATGTAGTTGCCTGTGGCTTGACGCGTTGATTTGCATTACCTGAAATCCGCAATAAGGATTAACCAAGAAGGTATTGAGCTGCCGTCGCCCTCGTGTATACATTTATCATTCACGTCGCACGTTCACCGCGTCTCGCCCCTTCATGCGTAGCGGGCTCGTCCTTGACCGCCACCACGAATGGACCCGCCGATGGACACCATCTGTTCCCCCTTTCACATGTGGCACAGGATTACGATTCGCGCGAATTTTTAAAGTTCACAAGTTGACTGTTGGGGATAACTTGAGACAACGCAGAGACAGCATCCTCGAAACGCGAAACGATCACGTACATCAAGTTTAATGAAACTAGGTTACGAACGTACTGGCAATGGTATCTGTTGGCTTGGAGCCTCATACACGTCTGGATTGTCATGGTCAGGGGGACCATTAGTGGTCCCCGGGTGCCTGAGAGAACAGCGTCAATCAACGGTGCCGTCACGAAGCACCAGGGGTTCACGAGACCGGACCATGCACGTCGAATGAACACTTCGCGAAGGAAGAATTCGAGATAATTTGTCGCGGTTTTCACTAAAGTTGGCGCGGGCGTTTTTTCACGATAATCTGACCTCTACCACTTCCCCGACGTTCAACACCAAAAGTACGCAACGGACCCGCTCGAAAAATATACCATTGTGACCGTGGAGACGTCTACTTTCGAGTAATTTTGAGTTTTTTCTGGAAATCGAACTTTGAATTTCGTCGGCTTCCGATCCCAATCTCTGTTCAGCGCCAGGGAGGTGCCCTGTTTTGCTAAGCTCTTTCTGTGACGGTGTCTGGTGAGCTCACACTTGATGTTAACGATGAGTTTTCGTGCATGGATGTGTCAGCACGTATGGCTACAATGTTCAGCGTATACGTGGCCCTCCCCTCCCGATGGCCACCGAGACTTAGTTAATTGTATCTGTAACTGTTCCAATATCGTCTACAGTATATGATTTGTGATTCCCGTCCTGTGAGTGGTGGTAGAGTATCAAGTTATTACCGTACACCCGCAGATAAACTGTGTCGGAATCAACATCTACTATGACCTGCTCGCTCTCATCCCATCAAATGATTAATCCCAAACTACCTCGAAGGGCTATCAGAGACCTTACCCCCTCTTATGTACAATCATTATGCCCTCTAGTGCGTCAGGTAATGGGCATTGAAACTTCACATACCGGTACCAATTTTGTCCGCCAACCATACGTATCGACACATCCGTGCTCAAAAGACACATTTTCAACGTCAAGTATAAATTCACCAGACATCGTTCAGAAAGAACAGAGCACTACCTGGGGCATTCAAATCACAGGTTGAAGTCGGAAGCCAGCGAAAACCCAAAATTCGATTCTCAGAAGAAGAAGAAAAGCTCGAGGTTACTCGAAAGTAGACGCCTCCACCATCACGATGGCGTAGATTTTGAGAGGTACTTGGGGTATCGAACGTCGAGGAAGTGGGAGAGGTCAGATTCGGAATCAGAGAGATAAAAATAAACATCATGAAAAAACGCCCGCGCCAACCTTAGTGAAAACCGCAATAGGCGATCACCGCTGGCTGCCTGCTATTTCTCACGATGAGGTCCCCGAACCGATGCCACGATAGGCCTGAGGGTAGCAACCAGTAGTTCATAAAACGCCATAAGGATAATTACAGGTTTGATTGCATCTGCAGAAGCACAAGCTGCGGTCTCGGTCCAGCCTTGACCGCAGTAGAGCCGTCCGAAGACAAGGGCAAGCTAGACGAGGGATCAGAGTTCACTTTCGAGGGTGCTTTATCTTCGGATACATTGAGCGGAGTTGAGGGCACGGGTTCACCTCTTCTATCACTCCTCTAGGGTAGTCCGACAGCACCCCAAAGTCTCTGATGGGAACTGGACTAAAAAAACCCCGGGCGCCGAAAGAAGGTTTATTCCGGCGAAGAACCGAATACTCCCGTTGTCTACTCGTGATTCAGCTCGTTGAGTGGACATCCTGAGTTGAGAGTAGTACTGAGAGGGAGCGAGACACCAGATGGGAAGCCTGATTTCCTTTCCCGACAGTTGAATTCCAGCTCCGCCCGATTGAGGCTTCCAGGCTCCAGCAGATCACCTTCAGGACCGGATCATTCCTTCCAAACTTCCATAATATCCGCGCTGGAGTTACGCGGGAGGGAGATACATTTCTCCGGCGCTCAGCTAAGTGGAGGAAAAATTCTCTTTTGGAGACAAAACTGAAGAACAACGGATGACCTGCTCTTACGAGACTAGAGAGGTCCCCATGAGGTGATATGCCGAACTTCGTCTGACTTTGTGGGGTGTGACGCGATCGCTCGTGGATCACGATAAATACCTTGGCCGTGAAATGAAGAGCACTGTGGCAACCTGTGGCCGACCTCACAAGAGCAAGATCGGGTCACGGGCGGTCGTTCGCTTCAGTTGGACAAGGTAAATCACGGTAGAAGCAGCACCTTACCTTGCCCTCATCAAACGAACAAGCCTGTAAAGCTTGTGGTTAGCAATGGGGTACGGGATCCTCGTTTATGGTGGCGTCCAGTAACCTGGATGCGAGAGTCGTGAACAGGGACCACAAGAAAGAGGATTACCGTATTATCGCCTAGGCTAGTGGCTTGGGGGTAGGGGGTGATTGTCGGGGGCAAAACCACTTCTCCATGCCACCTGAACCGAGACTTTATACTGCCTTTCGACGGAACTCCGACATTAGACCAAAGTTAAATGAAAGCAGCCGTACGGCCACCAATCAGCTTGCGAATGTTGCAAGATTTGAAATAAGACGATGGATAACAAACCCGAAAGCCAGTCCCCACGCAAAAGTGAGTCCGCTGAATGTTTACATGAATCGCAATTACTCCAGGGACCGGTTTGCTGGAGGGAAGATCCGTCGGTTGCTCGTCGGTTGCGGCACGCAGGAACTGCATTTGTGGAATGGTTGCGAACCACAACCACGGAGTTGCGACATGAATGCCGACGGAACGGCAGGATAAACACGTGCAGTGGGAAAGACCTTGCGCCAAGCGGCTACTGTAGGTCACCTTCAGCAACAGCAGGGACCGAGGTTCACCTTAGAAGGTGCAGCATTATGGGGTTATGTTCTGGAACAAACCCTCGAACCGATGAGACGCAACATAGAAGATCATCAGATAATTGATTGCAATTCTTACTCATGGTGATATCCGGATGAAAAAGCGGGGTGACCACATAGCTAGGGGATCGCAAACACTGGGGGGCGGGTGGCAGGTCTCGCATATGAGGCGTGAACGCAAACGGAATGGACGACTAGAGTCGAGGTAAGGACGAAGGGGCTAGAACTGGTCGTCAGCGGAATCCCGCAATACTGATGATACATTTTTTATACTGTGGGAATTTTGGCTGCAAAATATGTGAGCACTGAAGGTACTTTAGGAGACGGAATCACTTGAGGTTTTTCCTGTCCATCAGCACTAGCTTTCCCGTAGTGTCGGGGAATGCTTCTCCACGTAATAATTGGAAAGGCGTTCGAGAGATTCTGACCCCAGATTCACGACCCTCAGAGAAAATAGCGGACAGAAGGAACACCTGGAGGAGGGCGAGTAACTTGACGCTCCTCCCACATGAGTAGCGGAACCAGTTTACAGTCTAGACCTCAGCATCATAGATGACATCAGAATCATTTATACGTGATGTCATCCGTGCCAGAGAGTGAGCCTGCGATACCGTGTTAGCAAAACCGGACCTGTCGATTGGCGACAACACATCCATGTGGTGGGGTGTCGAAGGTGACTTTGAAGATGGGAACATTCGGGTCACCGAACGGAACTCGCCGTAACGAGGCATCACGGAACCTTGTGCCGCACAGGTTAGGTCAATCTTTAAGCTTCCAACAGAGTTCGGAGACTATTCGATACCACCTGCATACCATACCCAGTGGTTCCGAGGATTCTATACAAAGGATCAGATCGTCGGCGTGTATAAGATCCTCCGATCGACCCGAAATCGAGGGTAATAGTGTGCCGTCACGCTCGGGAAAGAAATTGACCGCTCGTGAACACGGGAAACATGCTGAGGAAGCGATCGGATTTTTCTTGGTGGGATCTAGGTATTGAATATCGAATTGACTCTTGAGGAACTATTCTAACGGGTACAAGGAACGTACTGTGGCCACTGTCTCTAATGAACTTTGCTTGGGGTTCAGGAAGCACGCGGATTATGTCCTCAGTCTGGGGGTTCCATGCATGATTCCTGTCGGAACGGTTCTGATCCAGCGTCTGAGACTAGCTGAACTTTCAGCTCACGATTGGTCATTGGACCTCCTACCCAGTAGCCGTAAAGCGCAACAGCCAAATGTGTGGTCCCCTTATGGAGGGGGAGCTCATCAAGAGATCCTCCCGAGATGAGCGTAATCCTGGAGGATTAGGAACTGACCATGGTCGTGAACCACGACGATAATGGGTGAGGCTTGATGGTGCCGGTTTGACCTCTCGCCTTTCCTCATGCAGATTTAGATGAGGCACTAGGCGAAAGACTCTGTGGTGTCAGTAACAACGTGACACTAGACCGCTAAAAGCCCGTTCGTTGAGAACCCACGCTCCGTGGCTGGATCGTATATCAGTTGCCACGTTAATGTCCCCATGCTTGGTGTGGTCTCACAGTTCCCAGTGACCTGCCACCGAATGAGTGCCGAGGGATGGTGCAGAGGCCGCAGAAATACTTACAGAAGAAACAAGCCAAACACGTAATCAACATGTCCTTGTCATCTAGGTACTTGATCCTCCAGACGATGAAACAAGATGACTTGAAACACCCGTGCACCACTCATGTACAGACCAAACGGTCATCGGATCAGGCTCGTCGAACACGGTAGATGGATCTGTATTGCCGAGTATCACGGGAATGTGATCCCTCCGGCCAGGAAAACCTGATAACCAAGTCGTTGGAATTTCTGATATCCTCGGAACTCATGAGACCCCAATCCTGGCCGTCGTCCTTCCTAGCTCCAGCCGTGTCCGTCGAGCGACCAGCCAGGACGATCCTGCCGTGGACAAGATCGTCAAAGATGATGACCTGCTTATTTATGAAAGTGGCTAAGGTCGTGTGTGTGGTGGATGTTTCCCGTTGACTTGGTGCACGATTCTGGATACTCGGTGGAAAAAGCCATCGCGCCAGATCGAATCTTTGGAAGACGGGGGGGGACCAAGAGGAAGTGACACAGCTTGTCAACGATGTCGGGGCCCGTTTAAAGAACATTTCGCCTGTCCAACCACGTAATATACACTGTGCTCCCTGAGACATCGAATCCTGAGCGAATTACATTATATGACAGCTGAATCTCACCAAGTAAAACCAAATTGATCAAGTGGCGACTTCGATGGAGCAAGAGAGCCTCTCCGCAGCGCATATCCAGTTTTAAATGTTGACCGGATGCTCCGGCGAAACCGCACAAGCTCTGGAACATTCCTCACGACCCTCGTCCTTGCTTCGCTTGATGGCCGGTTCTCTTGCCGGGAAAAGGCCACTAGCTTGGGATTAGGATTCGCCGCGTCGGGAAAATTTCTGCCGTGGCACGACTTCGCTTCCTGGTCAGTCTTTCCGAACTCCGGCCGCCACCTGCCGGAGTGGGTAAGTGACAGAAACCCTTCTTAGTAATGATGTGCACTCACATTGTTTCGTGGGGAGCTCCTCTGAGGTAAACGCAGGCTGGAAGTCGCCAAGGAGCGAAGTGCATGGTGGTGATCCCTCAAGAGCTCTCAAACCCATGTCAAAAGTCGTCGTCCGCTTGTTTCGCTTCGGATGTCCCTCGATCTTTATTTCCATCGTCAATCGAACGTCTCTCTAGGACTATTTCAAGTCTGACTTTCGGAGTAGGAAGATTTGGCGATGGAGTATCGGATAAGCTTGTGGGTAGCCGTTCTAAAATGAAGTTCCATCGGAGAAGCGCGATGTCTGGTTTCACCCGGGATTCCAAACGGTAGTTTTAGGACCGCATCGACCGGTCGCTGTTGTGGACGAAGACTACCTGCCTCTCGAGTTCGGACCGAGTAGACCCATCAATTTCAATCTCCGAAAGCTTGTCTAATGCACAGTTGCAGGCCAGCACGAATGATGTGTACATGTCCAGCTCGTTTTTGGCTTTGCAGCTGATGACGAGTCAGTTTCGTACTTGAGCAGCTAGAAGTTGGATTTACAAGGGAGTTCCGCTACAGTTCGCTAGCTTCCCCGCCTCCTCGAAGGCACGTTCCAGCACCTGCTCGTCATGAATAGGGAGAGTTTTGTCATTTCCCGGCCGGCAGAATACGAGCAAGGACTTGATCATTTATGTGGCCTTGCATAGGCTGCTATGGATTCGTCCATGCCGTGCAAACTGGCCTTATCACCAGAGACGCAGAATGAGAACGAAAAAGGGACGACGCACCTATGGGATTGGGAAATCCCGCACTCAAACCAGCCCTCATTTTTCCAAACCCTTCGGTACCAGTCTATCGCGCACCGCGGACACTTTGAAAACGCATATCGTGAGGAATCGAAGCAGGGTTTCATGCAGTAATAGCACTCCAGAAAGATATTACATCGAAGAGTAGAAATTCGAGTTTTGCTCACGATGTCCCTCAACGGGTAACCGGGTAACCCGTTCGGTTTGGTCAAAGCGAGTTGGCTGATCGTGTTCCCATCACGGCATCTGCCTCAAGCCCGTGTAGCTCGAGACCCAATATTCTCTTCGTCCTTCCGAAGATGACGCGTGACGGGTGGTGGAGAGGTGTACAAAAGTACTTGTCTGGGTCCAAATCGGTGTTATTCTGTTTTGGCTTTGGTAGCACGAGCCGAAAGATACGCTACATTGTATACGATCGCGCTTAACCTATCTTGCCGACATCTTTCGCGATGAGTCGAGGGGCCTTCATAGTCATTGAGGGTCTTGACCGATCTGGAAAGAGCACCCAGGCAGCACGACTTTTAGAACGCCTGGAGGCCGCTTCTAAATCAGTTCAGCTGCTCAAGTTCCCAGGTAAACACTGGTCTGAAACCAGATTGTTGTTTTGCAAGTGCTCATCCCTCGGCGTTGTGCCTCAGATAGGTCCACACCGATTGGGCAACTGATAGACTCATATCTGCGTTCCCAGTCGGACATGGATGATCATGCGATTCATCTCTTATTCTCTGCCAACCGCTGGGAGATTTCGTGAGTGATCCAGTCACCTCGACCGCCAGCGTGTCGCACCAACAGCATACAATCTACTCATCGCTCCCCATCCGTTTTGCGCCGCGGTTCGCAGGTCACGGATCAAGTCCCTACTCGATTCTGGTACCGCGATCGTCTGTGACAGATACGCATTCTCCGGGATCGCATTCTCCGCATCAAAAGCGTTGCTCCAAAAGTCTTCCCCCTCCACCTCTAGCCCATTGACGTACGAATGGTGCAGAGCCCCAGACGTATCTCTACCCGCTCCGGATCTCACGCTCTTCCTCGACATCTCTCCTGAGCAAGCCGCAAAACAACGCGAGGGATACGGCGAAGAACGTTACGAGAAACTGGAGATGCAAGCCCGTGTACGTGAAGTTTTTGAAAGGATCGGGAAAGAGATGGGTGTGGAGAAGTGGGTGACGATAGATGCAGGTAGGACTCGAGAGGAGGTTGAGGAAGATATCTGGAAAAAGGTCTTTCCTCTGGTTGAGGGAGTAAATGAGCCGGTCAGTCAATTGTGGGGTGACCTGCTCTGACTGCACGCTCCTCTGGTTGGTGAATCCGGCTTGGCCTCTCAAGGGGTTCGGAACGTATGCATTAGGGTATTAAGGTAGAGAGTAAAGTAGGCTATACAAAAAGTTAGCTTGTATTAGATCAAGAGAGCCCTTCGCTGGTAAAATGGTCTCAGGAAAAGGGATATAGCAGTAAACAGCACCCAGCATTAAGACCGCAAAATGATCTGATGAGACATCACAACGAACGGCGCCCAGAGCGTCCTCAGCCGGTCTTGCTTTCCTGTAAGTCTTGTGTTGTCTTTCAACAAGAAAACCATGTCCACTGACACACCAACACCCTCGATAACAGTATCGAAAACCATTGTCACAAAGTAGTTCATGGAATCTGGTAGTCGTAGGACATCGATCGTAACATCCAACGGGATTCCAACTGGTGGGACGAATACAATCTGTCGACTAAAAGAGGAGAGCGCCTGGATGATACTTGAAGGGCCTTGTAATGTGCCCGTGTTGCACTTGGTAAAACGGTAGGGAGAGGGAGAGCGGGAACTTGGGATGAATCGGCATGAGAAGGTTGCATCCGAAATGTAAGAATTCTCAAGAGCAAGGCGGTCCTTGTCAAAAGTCTGGATGTATCTGTGCAACGGGTCAGGTTTGCAAAGGGATCCAATTAAGTACGCAAACCGTTTTGCGAACAGTTCAACGATGTTTCTGTAGCATCTATCGTCGACCTCACCCATGCAGACCCCTGGACCGGGGGTTGGGGGGTTCGGAGAGATTCCGAACGATGTCACGGAAGATGGTATAGATGGGTGCCGTGTGGACGGTCGTTCCATCTTCCGAGAACGCGGAACAGTTTCGGGAATGGCAACGTTCTCGTTCCTGCTTCGTCGTCAACTCCGTAGTGGGTGCTAGAGAGAGCATCAACTTACCTGACATTTGTCTCAGCACCTTCAGTTTTCCTCCTCTCGGGTAATGGAGATTCGGAGAGAGCGGACTTTATTATCGCTAGCGAAGGGTTGAGGGGCTTCCCCATTGCGGTTTTCCGCGCTCTCTGAACGGAATTTCGAGGAGGTCCACAATTTGCCATTGGAGTTTGGTCTTCAACTTTGGCCGACGGTGAGGGTACGGAGGCAAATTCGATTTGACATATTTTGTCAAATTTGCTGTGACATAAATCGTGGTCGATGGAAGCCCGGAGGTTCGCGGCAGGCGGATCACATATTTCGGCACAGTTTCTCACGCTTTGAACGCCGTCTCGTCGGGAGCGCACCCGGAACTTGAAAAGCAGCCTTCCATCGAGCTGCGGTAGACGAGGGGTACGGGGTGCACGAGGTACAGCAAAGGCGCATGAAAGTGAATGCCTTCGTTTGAGAACGTGACCCGTGCCACCGAGCAGGACCGAATGATCGATACTGAGCCGAGCCCACGCCTGGTCCTTTCCCTTTCTTATTCTTTCTGGTTACAATCCTCTATTACGCCTTTGTACCTTTAACATAGTCTCTCGGCTTTGGCGAAAGAGCGTTTGTCCGCTGGTCTCGAGAGAAACTCGGTGTTATACTCTGAATGCGTGATGTCACGGTCTGTGACGGGGGCAACAGCCACCTTGATAGCGCACCACTCCGTCCGTACACTCCCTCAACCCAATTCCTTCCATCCAACGCTATACAACCAACAGAACCGCCACAACGACGATGGCATCCAAAGCTGCCAACAAGAGAGTGCGCATCAGCTCATCTCACGCATTCCCATGACTCGTGTTGATCATTACCCCCTAGCTCACCAAGGAATACGTTGCCATGCAGAGAGAGCCGCCCCCCTTCATCTGGGCTGCGCCTGACGAGAAGAACATCTTGAACTGTGAGTTAAATCACCTCACTTGACGCTCGCTTGGAGGACTAATCTCCGAGTACAGGGAACTACTTGATCGTGAGTTGCCGGCATCTGTTGCGGATCCAAACTTCGTACGATCTCATCCTGCTACCTCATAGCGTGGCCCTTCAGATTCACCTTTCGAAGGAGGAGAGTACCATGGAGTTCTGATGTTTCCACCAGAATACCCGTTCAAGCCGCCGGGAATCAAGGTATTTCCCAACGATCGGCCACACGACACGTTTACATAGCTCCTCGCAGATGCTCACGCCCTCTGGTCGCTTCGCACCTGATAAAAAAATATGTTTTTCAATGTCGGACTTCCACCCTGCTTCCGTAAGCACTTTCGTAGGACTTTTTTCGAAATCAATCTCACGTCAATCGACAGTGGAATCCTGCGTGGAGTGTCGCCACCATGTCCGTGTATCTACCGCTCTGCAACGCCTTTTACACGCGTTAACTTACCTTTCCTTATTTAGATTAACCGGCTTGTTGTCCTTCATGCTGTCGGATGAAATCACTACCGGGTCGGTGAACACAACCGATACTGACAAACGTGCTTGGGCTCGTAAGAGTCACTCTTGGAACATTCAACAACGCAAGTTCAAAGATGCGTTTCCCGAGGTATGTCATCTCTAACCCCGAGCCCGAATGATGTCTTACACATCCGCAGTACTGCACTCCCACGATGCGTGACTTGCCAAACATGGGTGAGTCGGTAAGAGGGAAGTCGTCTGACCCAACTCCCTCCCAGCCGCCGCAACAATCAACACCACGGCGCATCGTCGAACAACCTCGGGCCGCTCCAAACCCGCAGCCCATTGCGGCACCCCCGACGACAGCGGAATCCAAAGCCGTGGTCGAGGCGAGCTCCAGTAACACTTCTGGTGGTTGGACTGACCTCATCTGGCAGAAATGGCGGTGGGGTCTTTTCATCGCTATTGCTGTGATCGTTTCAAGGTTGTCTTCATCGTAGTAACTTTTCCACGACCATCTCTTTGTCTCCGGCTTTTCAAATCTGTAGACGTGGTCTGATTTCTGGTATCATATATTTCTGTTCTACCTACTCTCGTTTTGGAGTATTAGTGTACCTTCACCAGGTTCTCTCCTTAACTCTTTACTGTTATTTCATGCCCTCAGTTTACACAAGCAATCTACAATCCCTTCCACTTGGGACATGAGTGAGAAACGCATCGTGATTGGTCAGGTAATCCGGAAGCACCCGCTCCCGCCTATTGGGTCGGACCACAAACCGTCATCGGTCATCCTTCGGATCCTAACACCACCTCTTCATCTCTCCGTCATCTTCCACAATGCTTCAGCTTCAAAAATCCACTTCGAGGGTGCGTTCTTTTCGTGAAGCCTTCGCGTTCGACGCGAAAGGTCGTTGCTGACGTTGTCGTGTTGGATATCTAGGCCGTAGCACGTCGGTTACGTGCGAGCCGCCTCGGCTTCGAGGCTCGTCGAACCATGACCAGCCAGTCGGAGCCATATGACGCTGTTGTCATTGGTGGAGGTGTGTTTGTGCACCCGAATGGTTTGTTCGGGAGCGAGGGCTGACGCAGGGCATTGGTCCGTAGGTCCCGGTGGATACGTCGCAGCGATCAAGGCTGCCCAGCTCGGTCTGAGGGTGATTATGTTACTTTTCGCGTTTGTATCTTCTCTCATACTTTATCCCCTTTTTTCTGCTTTGCGCAGACGGCGTGTATTGAAAAGAGAGGTTCACTCGGCGGAACTTGCCTGAATGTCGGGTGTATTCCTTCGAAGGCTATGTTAAACAATTCGCACATCTATCACCAGACGAAACACGACTTGAAGAAGAGGGGTATCGAGGGTGAGTTTGATCTTGTTCCTCACCGGTACTGTGTACCAGTTGTACTAACTTGAGTGTTTTTCATTCTGCGGGGTAGTCGATAACGTAACTCTCAACCTCGATCAGATGCTCAAGGCCAAGGAAGAGTCCGTAAAGGGCCTCACCAAGGGCATCGAGTTTCTTTTCAAGCAAAACAAGGTCGATTACATCAAGGGCTCTGGTTCTTTCATCACTCCAAACAAGATCAGGGTCAGCCTTCTCGATGGAGGTGAGACGGAGATTGAGACCAAGAATGTCGTCATTGCCACTGGCTCCGAAGTCACACCTTTCCCTGGAGGTGCCATTGAAATTGACGAGACGCAGATTGTCAGTTCGACTGGTGCTTTGGAGCTGACCACGGTTCCTGGAAAGATGGTCGTCATTGGCGGTGGTATTATTGGATTGGAGATGGGAAGCGTTTGGAGTAGGCTTGGTGCCGAGGTGACCGTCGTTGAGTTCTTGGGTAATATTGGTGGTGTCGGAATCGACGATGAGATTGCGTGAGTGTAAGTGTTTTTGGTTTTGAGGGATTATACTAATAGGTTTTATAGCAAGACGTTCCAAAAGACCCTCTCCAAGCAGGGCATCAAGTTCAAGCTCAATACCAAGGTTACCGGTGCCGACAAGACCGACGGCAAAGTATTTGTCAAGACCGAGGCCGCCAAGGACGGCAAGGAGGAGACCTTGGAGGCTGATGTCGTTCTTGTCTCCGTCGGTCGCAGACCATACACCAAGGGCCTTGGTCTCGAGAACATCGAAGTTGAAGTCGACAACCGGGGCCGAATCGTGATCGATGACCAATTCAACACTTCGATCCCTGGAATCAAGTGTATCGGCGATGTCACCTTTGGACCCATGCTTGCCCACAAGGCGGAGGAAGAAGGTATCGCCGCTGTGGAATACCTCAAGTCTGGTCACGGACACGTCAACTACAATGCCATTCCATCGGTCGTGTATACCCATCCTGAGGTCGCTTGGGTCGGAAAGACGGAACAGGAATTAAAGAAGGAGGGCGTGGAGTTTAAGATTGGAAAGTTCCCGTTCGCAGCTAACTCCAGGGCCAAGACGAACCAAGATTCGGAGGGATTCGTGAAGATTATTGCTGAGAAGGAATCTGACAGGATTTTGGGTGTCCATATCATTGGTGAGTTTTACGGTAAACTGGACGGTGGTTGGTGTATTCTCACCCCTCTTCGTTTCAGGGCCAAACGCCGGAGAGATGATCTCTGAAGCCGTCTTGGCCGTCGAGTACGGTGCTAGCTCTGAGGACATTGCTCGAACGACGCACGCTCACCCGACACTCTCGGAAGCGTTCAAGGAGGCTGCCATGGCTGTGCAATCGAAACCCATTCATGCTTAGAAAAAGGATTATTTCATACACCCATGCATAACGTAACCCCCGCTTTTTCCCCGCTGTTGCATTTTTTTAGCGTAGTTTGTTTTGTTTTCTCCCCTCTATTATGCCGAGTTGAAGGGACTGGTTGGGTGAAGTTTGAGGTCCTCGATACAAGATTTAAGCGGTGTGCTTCCGCCCCAGCGGGATCGGAAGTTACCAGACGAAGGTTCATTCAGCGCCATTGCAAGGTTCCATGGAAAGTCTCAATCGAAAACTTGCGGGCCTTACTAGCCTCAGCGACCGATTTCGAAATCGCCGCCCGCATGCAAAGTCCAAACCTTCTTGCGCCCTCCGCCATTCCCGGACCCATTATCACTTGCACTTGACGGTCGTCCTCCACGCCCGTTGAGAAAAAAAACCTCTCTTTCTCGACTCGTAAACTGCTGTATAGCTTCTATCTCGCCTTCTCGGCTCAAAAATCGTCGTCAGAGAGTTAGGCTCGGAGAGAGATTGTCGTAACAATCATGCCGGAATATATGGACATTCCTCCCCCCGTTTACACCGCTGGTCCGAAAAACGGGACGAATGGCGCCAACGTAAGTAGATGCGGTATTGCTCATCGGAAACGAAATGTGGTTTTGTTCGATCTGACCCTTGTCGAACGTGTAGATTGGGTCTAATGTGCAGGAAACCGTCGCGGCCCTCCTAGAGACGACGAAGCAATTGCAAGATTGT
>Ga0307512_10001701_pt1 | contig 30077 bp, 30 predicted proteins | sample 14_EM_MG_FD_200267 | JGI IMG/M metagenome (GOLD analysis project Ga0307512, IMG submission 200267) | Populus trichocarpa ectomycorrhiza microbial communities from riparian zone in the Pacific Northwest, United States - 14_EM | ecosystem: Host-associated > Plants > Roots > Unclassified | place... | reverse complement strand
TCTATATATATCGTTTTGACTGTTATTATACTCTAAAAGGCTCAAGAATACTTAGTGGTAGCTCTGTAAATGAAATAAGTTGTTACTGTCCCGGGGGATGTGGCTAGAATATCCCGTACATATATGCTTATAAAGGCTGTCATATCCTTCTTTATGGATGTTTGTGATCACGCAGCACTCATATTACCGAAGATGCAAGACCAAATATCGTTGACGCTCTGTTGACGCTCATTTTCAGGATGTAGTTGGGCACTTGAGTATGTTTGTTTTGCACATGAAGGCGGCTAATACGTCGAAAACGAACCGTGACGTACCATGGTCAATATTTTACGATTAACAGTCGCATATCTGTGTGCGACCATAAATATGAAACCCGAAACGCAGAACCGGAGATTGGAACCGACGGGTCTAGCCCAACCTGGCGAAACCCACGGGTTGACGGGTACGGGTCCGGGTTTGCCCCGCCAATGGTCTGCGGGTCGGGTTTTTGGACGGTTCTGGAACCGAACCGACCCGTTTTTGCGGTCCAAACCCAGACCGCTGGCGGGTTACCCGGACCCGTTGCTGACACTAGCTACGACATTTACTCATAAACGAAGTATTGGCTGCCTTTATCGGCCATATGGTTATGGTTAATGTCAATGTCGCCATCACCTAAAAATGACCGTCAATGGAGCGTCAGGGCTATTTGATATTGAATCCAGTATATTTGAAGGACTGTGCTAAGGCATTTACTCATAATCGACATATTGCCAGCCTGTATTGCCAATATATTGTGAGTCAATGTCACTATACTTCAAAATGTGCGTCCGCAGCGCATCAACAGTACGTCAACAGTGCTTCAACAGTTCATCAAAAAAGCATCAACAGAGCATCAACAATTTTCAACGTTGCATCATTGATTGTCCGAGGGCTCTGCCACTGCAGTTGCCCATAATCCAAGTATTGCCTGCCTTTATACGCAATATGGGTCAAGTTGATGTCCCTACACCTACAATGAGGGTTTACAGAGCATCAATGATTTTGAGTATTGCATCTTGTATATTCGAAGGGCTGTGCTGCGGCATTTACCTGTAATTGAGGTATTGCCAGCCTGTATGGGTGATATATTAACTGTCGACGTCACTACACCTCAAACATGTGCATCAACAGTGAGTCAACAGCACGTCAACAGAGAGTCAAAAGAGCATCAACAGAGCATCAACTGAGCATCAACATGTTTCGGTGTTGCATCATGTATAATCCAATGGCTCTGCCACTGCATTTGCCCATAATCGAAGTATTGCCCACCTTTATGTGCACTGTGGGTAGAGTCAATATCAGTACACCTAAAATGAGCATCAACAGTATGCCAACGATTGTAGGTGTTGCATCTTGTCTAATCAACTGGGTGTGCTGCAGTATCAACCCATTTTCGAAGTATTGTCTACCTTTCTGGGCAATTCATTGATTGTCGATATCTCAAGTCATAAAATTGGGCGTCAACAGAGCGCCAACAGAGCTTCAACAGAGCTTCAACAGAGCTTCAACAGAGCGTCAACAAATTGTCAACGATTTTCATTATTGCCTGTGTTATAATCCATGTCATATCCTACCGCATTTGCCCATAATTTACGTATTGCCCGCCAGTATGGGCAATATGGGTAGAGTCGATGTCGCTACTCCTTCAATGAACATCAACAGAGCGTCCACGATTTTGGGCGTTGCATCTGGTATCATAGATGGGGTGTACTGCAGCATTTACCCATTATCAAATTATTGCCAATCTTTATAGAAAATGTATTAAGTGTTTATATTGCTAGACCTAAAAATAAGCGTCAACTGAGCGTCAACTGAGCGTCAACTGAGCGTCAACTGAGCGTCAACTGAGCGTCAACTGAGCGTCAACAGAGTGTCAACAGCGTGTCAACAGAGCGTCAACAGACCATCAATGATTTCCATTATTGCAACTGATATTATCTAAGGGCTATGCTACAGCATTAGCTCATAATCGAAGCATTGCCCGCCTGGATGAGCAATATGGTTAGGGTCCATATCACTCGACCTAAAGTCAGCATCAACAACAGGGCAACACAGTGTCCAGGATTTTAGGTATGTCATCATGTATCATCCATGGGGTGTGCTAAGGTATTTACCCATAATAAAAGTATCGGCTGCCTGATAAGCAATATGATTAGTGTCGATGTCACTACCACCTACAACTGAGAGTCAGCAGAGGGTCAACGGTTTTTGGTAAAGTAAGAGAAGTAGTTAGAAAGGCATATACTCGCCAATATGTGTAACCAATATATTGGCCACCTTTACTAGCAATTGCGCAAGCGGCACGGTATCAACCCTATTCTGAAAATGACCGTCAATGGAGTGTTGATGATTTTTGATCCTGCACATTAGGTAATTGGAATGTGATTTGCTCGCTGTTATCCATATCCAAGGTTTAGGCAGTCTTGATAAGCAAAATAGCAAGGGATATGATCTCAGCCCCATTCTGAAAATAAGCAACAATGGAATGTCAATGATTTTTGGCCTTGTACATAATATGATTGGAAAGTGATTTGCTTGCTGTTATCCATAACCAACATAATGGCAGTCTTGATAGGCAAAAGAGCAAGTGACACGGTCACTGCCCGATTCGGAAAATTAGCATCATACAAACCTCAACCAAGTCTCAAATATTTCTCGTCTTGCATATTGGGTAATCAACACAGACTATGGATATCTTACATCAGAACCGAACTATTGAACTCCTCAACTCTCACACCTCTGGTATATTACAGACAGAGAGCAATTTAAATATTATCGATATTGCAACCTGCAGACTGTTCCAATACTGAATCCTGGTTGTTGAATAATCGATTTTGTTCAAGTACTATTATCAGATACTAAAGGAAACAGCATTATATGTATTTACTGATGCACCCGCTGGACAACCCGTTGACGACCTGCCCAATTAAGACAGGTTGGGATAATACTATTGAACCGTAACCGACTAGACACTTGAGGTCTATTGGCAACCCGGGCTGCCAAGTTGGTGGTGGTTCAGTTCCGACCCGGACATGGACCCGAAGCAACAGTCCAGAACAGTTGCCAACACTACCCAGCAACCAAAGTGAAATACCGAGAAACAGGGGTTCCAGCTCAAGGCGCACAGAAAGAGGGTAAGAAGATGTGATACTTCCCAGCCATGTGGATCCACAAAATCTCAAAACGTGTGAGTGAGATCAAAAGGTTGGAAAGATAGATTGTGTAGGTCATTGTATAATAATATGTTGAGATGACATCTATCTACTTCAGGGTCTCCCAATTATATACTCCCCATAGCCCTGACCACTCCTGTCATCCTGGAATCTCCGTACACCAGTGTGGCGAAACAAAGGAGCTAGCAGGCAGAGAGCCCATCTTCACACTCCGCCGCACCTCTCGCGGCTTCCAAACAGGAGTTCGTGTGAAAGAGCGGTTCTGGCTCGAGGAGCGTAGGAAGAGGGTGAGAAGGTATGATACTACCCGGCTGTGAGAATCCACACGGAGTCTCGGAAAAAGCGAGTGAGATCAAAAGATGCGAAAGATGCAGTGTATAATTCGTTGTATGATAAGAAGATATGAGATGATGCTCGACGAGATGAGATGCAAGCTGCGATCTATCTACCCCAAGGTCTCCCGAATATATACCCCCCGTCGCTCCGTCCATCTCTGTTACCCCTGTATCTCCGTACACCCGCCGTCGCCCAGTCCGTCTCCATCATCCCTGTATCTCCCTACACTCGCCGTCGCTCAGTCCTCTGCCAAGCTGAGTGGCGGTGGTGGTGAGAAACGGATTTTCCCGCCACACCAGCCATCGCTCAGTCCTCTGCCCAGCTGATTGGTAGTGGTGGTGAGAACCAGATTTTCCCGCCACACCAGGCCTGCAGGCTTTTCCGACCGGGCCTCCGGGCTTGTTCTTGGCGGCCGGCCGGCTTTTCTTGGCTGCCGCCTTTAGCGCAGGCTTTCAGAATGGACGCCGGGCCGCTTAGGAACACTGCTTACAACATCATTCTTTTTGGGAAATTTTCAACCTCTGGCCAGATAATTGAACTTTACCAAGTAGAAGCTTGGAATATTATATTCCGAAAATTGAATCTCAAGCTAGCAGACAGTATTACTGTCCCACCGGAAGGTACAATACTTTGTGCCTGGTAGATATTCTCCACTTCCCGTTGTCGAGTGCCATATTTCTTCTACTAGTTTCAACTTTCTCCAAGCAGATTGAACGCTCTCTAGCATAATCTTGAAACTTTGAAGGCACAAAACTGAATTCAATGCCAGTAGATACTACCGCATTCCCACAGGAAGATTAAGTAATTGCTGCCAGGCAGCAATTCCCAACTTCCAGTCAGTGTATGCCATTCTTATTTGAAAAGTTACAGCTTCTGCCAGGAGGATTCTGGTCGGGTTTGGATAGACTCCCAACTTCTGGTCAGAGGATGGAGTTCTTATTTGAAACGTTCCAACTTCTGGTCAGAAGTATAGTCTTAACCTCAACCCAAACACCGAAACTGTGGCTACATTGCATTCGACCGCACGACATCCATAACCCTTGATGTCACTCCGACAAGGTCAAAGCTTGGCAAACGTCTCGTGATCTATGAATTCCGACAACCTGAGTATGATCCAGATGCAGCCAAGGAACCATTGCTGTACCGAATGTTGCTGGCTTGCTCTTCTATTAAGCTTGCCGAGGTGTTTACACTGTGTCGTAGCTGTGCGTTCCATCTCTACTGGATATTGGTATTTCCATGGCTTCATGGACTTATTGCCGCGATTCTGCTGCATTTCGCGAGTATCTCTATGGACAGCCGATTTTCAGCGAAGGGATGTTCTTACTGGTGCATGGATATGTATGTCCGACTCGAACACAGCATATGCTTCTGATACTGCCGAAGAGCAGCCTCGTTACATGTTAGTGGGGTTGGAAGACTATTCATATGACTTCCAGGTAGTCTCAGACGGCACAATTTTTGGACAATAGAACGGAGCACAGACGCTGTAATCAGCTTTGCCTCGTTGATAGCTACTTTCATTACGGTAAGATCTCCCCGGCAACCCAGCGAAGTGTTAACATTTAGGCGGCGTTCCAATGTCTTTGGTTATTGCTGCGGATTGCAATGTCCCAGATAGTATTAGCTAGAGGGTCTCAACGCCTGTGAGTCATAAGCAGCGTACGTCTATGGGGTTCTGCTCCCACCACACTGCGTCCACAAGCAATCCAGATGATGGTAGAATTAGCACACCACATAGTTACAACTCACCCACGTGGTTACGAAGCATATTTAGCAGATACCGTCGATGCCCAAAAGATACAGGAGCTTCTTAAAATATCTACTTATCAAGAGTGGTTGCCAGCTACACTTATGCCCGAGATGTCGAATGATCTAAATATCGTGGCTGTTGTCGGTGACGTTGTGTATCGAGGATTAGGTTGGGTTTATGTGAAACTCGATAGTGATAACCTTTACTACTGTGTTTTAGCATTTTTAAACATCAGTGAAAGGCTATACGCGGTCCTAACAGTACGAGTTCAGCGTGTAGGTGTAGCAAACAACATAGAGTCTCAGTCTGCTAGTTTCGATCCGAGAGGCACGCATGGCCGGAGTATAAATTCGGATGGCCGTTTAGATTTTGTGAGATGGCTTCATTGGGTTCCAATGGAGGAAGAAAGACGGGGCCGGGTTTGGGCTCAGCTGAGAGATATGGAAGCTCTCGGACCGGTGAACCCCAAGTTTTTGAAACAATATGAGTTGCACCAAATTTTGCAGGCAGGATCTTTGAACGTCAATTATAATACAGAGGTATACAGAGGAAGAGGTGGCAAAGACACTCCATATGTCACGTAAGGTAGCGGATACGTTGCGGGTATTATTCGTTGATGCTTGACTCGTTAGCTAGGGTTTATTTTTATTTTATTAGGACAAGATATTTAAGGGTGGGTTGAAGAATACTTGGCTTCTTTTGTTATATATTCAATTGGACGAAGAGATTAGAGCAAAAAGGTCTTGAATTCAAAAAAACTCTCTCAGCACGGGATTTTAAATGTTTTCGTTACACTCTAGCCTACCTACCGCGATATATTTCGCCATGACACCATCCCTACTTGTCTCATCCCAGACTTTCGTTGCCTTCGCTCGCAAGCTCGCTCTCCTGTGGCTAAAGGAGGTACATGTGGCAAAGCTGGGCACGAGATAACATCGCTATAATAAATAGTCAATCTTCTATGCTGGATTCTGACAATTCATTGAGGATTCCCTCCGAAACCACTACTAGATCTATGTACCACCCTGTGTATGCAAGAAGAACTTTACATCAGCTCGAGTAGTGTTTGCATGGGATGGGCCGTCAGAGGCTTCATTCTACACTCTGCCAAGGAGACGAGACAAACCTGGCCGTTGCATACGACGAAATGTCTCGGGGTTATGTGCTCTGTTCCCGATTCTGTCCCAATGCTCAGCGGCTACCTATAGCCTTTACTAGGTCCAGTGATTCTAAGGATGCCAACTGATCTGTACCGATGATAAGAGGAAGAGAAAGAGAAAGAGAACTACGACTCTCTGCATCTTATGGGTAACACAAGTGTAAGTGTAGAGTACTCAACATTATATCATGGTAACACCACAGGAAAAACAAATGCACGAGTGGATGATATCCATCGATATGCGATCGACATGCCAACAGCCCTAACCCCTGAGGAGATCCTCAACCACATGATCATCCGGTTCAGCCCTGCGATCAAACTCAACGACAGTTCCCGCTTGATCCTCAGCCACAGCTGCCGATTCACCACTAACTACACCACCACAACTAATAACACCCTTAACTTGCCGACAATCATGTTGGACACACTCCCCACCGAACTCCAGCTCGAAATCCTGTCTTACATCGCCATTCCCGACCTGGCCTCTCTGATTCGCGTCAACAGGATCCTCAATGCCGTCACACAACTCGTCCTCACGCCGATCGCAAAAAAGAAACAAAACATGGGGCTCTACGGACCTCCTCTCCTTCTAGTAGCAGTGCAAAAAGACAACACCGCACTTCTTACCGAGTTTCTCGATGAAGGATGCAGCCCCGACTCTTGCTACTACTTCCACCCGGATCGCCCGAAAGTTTGCCCGACTCATCCTCCCGTTGTGAAAACTGCTAATGCTGACTATCAGGGGTATCCAATCTACCCCGGAAAAATAGACGGTTACGTTGGATTAAGTTTGGCCCTTCTGATTCCTCTACTGCATATCGCAGTCCGCTTCCATTCCATGCACGCGTTCAAACTTCTACTTTCACGCGGCGCAGACGCTAGTGTCTACCTCCAGCGGACGGGAGCTCACCTTCTGCACACTGCAGTGGTGTCCAAGAACCTTCCGGCGCTGAAACAACTCCTCCACCTAGACCCTTTCCCAGATGCGGCTGATCCACAAGATTCTTTTGACCGCACGCCGCTTCATCTCGCTTCGTTCCTCGGCGACGTGGAAATGGTAAAGTTGCTGCTGTCGCAGGGTGCGGACGCGGACGCAGCCGACGATCTGCATGCGTCTACGCTGCTTGTGGCGAGATGCCCGGTTGTGGCGCAGCTACTGATCAAGGCCGGTGCGACGGTGCGAACCGAGGATCGCCACGGGATGGACGCGTGGCAGAGGTGGATTCGGAATCCGGGAAAGAAGGTTCAAGAGATGTGGACGGTTTATGGGAAGGAGAAGATGCGGGGAAAGCAGTGGAGGTCGGATTTGTTGACCGCTGCGTTGTCAGCCGCCGGGTTGGACCAGGAGGTGGGGAGACGTGCGCATGTGTGGCCGCAGATAGATGACGGCGAGGAGGAGAGGTGGGAATTGGTGAAGTGCATGGTTGCATCGGTGGCCACGGCGAGAGTGACGACCTTCTTAGCATGGTTGAAAAGAGAGAGGCCGCTGGGTTGGGAGACGGCGTGGAAAAAGGTCCTTGCTGCTGCTTTGGAAGTGGGATTGGTAGGGCTGAAACAGTACGGCGATAAGACTGCTGGACAGACAGCAAGGAAGCCTGACGAGGTTCCGAATTTAGAATAATTTAGTTTATATGGAGATACCTATTAGCACAGAGGGATGTCGATCTGGTATTCGAGACGACATATTGAAGAAGTTTTCAAATCCAAGTCTGCAAGAGGTTAACTAACGATTAATTTTGAGTTCCATGCTTGGTGAATTTTAATCTAGGTACAACGGCTTTAGAACCGATTGAACTCTTCATGGACAGTTGAACCTTCCATAGGTGGAATGATTCTATGAATAGTCGAGATGGTGCGAGGGGGTGCGTATTTGATGGTAGGTACGCCAACCTTACCTATGAAAGGGGGCGGTGGTGGAGGTGAAGATAAAATGGTGGTGACAATTTCTGCCGCGGGTACAAAATGTAGAAGTCGTCGCGCTCAACTTTACCCAATGACACCGACAGATACCGCTGTCCTCTCCCAGCCTTACTAGACAGGGTTTCAGCTAACTTTATTTACCATTCTATGTCTAGCGGCTTACACTCCTCTAATAAATTCACACCGTTCCATAGTTCATCACCACCCCGCCAATTCCAATACCTTCCACCCGCCGCCATACCCAAAGCTTCGAAGTCCATGACACTTCAAAGCGACCTCCCAAATCCGGTGCAGGCGTAACATCGGAATTGGAATCCCTGATCGAGTTCGGCTAGACAGTCCGCGCCGACTTCGAACGAATATCATCAGCAGGATACCGGGCATGTACAATTATAGTGACGCGTGATCCGAGTTAGTTTGAGCCCAAGACTTTAGTTCCGAGTCAGTGTTGGATGAGTCTAAGGGGGTGAGCGGCCAAACTTGTTCGAGCTATTCATGAATTTCGACTCGAGCACGTTCGATAGACGAGTGATACCAAAGAGAATTGTGTATTTGACCAGGCTCATGGCCACACTGGATATTTAATTACCTCGAGTACATACGTCAAAAAGTTGGGTTAGGTAATTCACGGATTCTTCCAGCAGCCTGAAGCCTAAGGCGATCCAAAACCCAACCCACGGTTGGCCGTAAGTCGGTCACAAACAGCCTAAATCACTCGCTGGTTAAACAGATGAAGCTGAATTATTCTTTAATCTATCCAAGAGGACATCGTGCAAATATATACGGAGGCGGGTGTGCCATCCACAAACAAATAATGCAGAGTGACAAATAGTGAATCAGTGATAAGCATATTCGTACGAGAGTAGCCAGTGCGTAGCTATGCTGGGATGAATTTGCAGGCTAGTCTCGCAGACGAAGAGACCTCTTCGTCCATGTTTTCCTCATACCCCTGGGAGTAACTAGTACGCGTCCGTTCAATTGGGCGGTCATCAGTTATAATTAGACCTTATTCTGACTGTTGAAAATTGTAATTTCGATCCTCCCATACATAACAGCCATTTCTTGTCCTCCGCCGATATCTCGATGTAGTGAGGACAGAGGATTATAGTCTATTGCTACTGCTAGCTATGAACGAGTGCATCCATCTACAGAGGAGACTTTGACACCTCCAACTCTATACCCTACCACATACGGTGATGCACTGATAATATCCCTTACACTCAGCTCACTACAGTATCCGCAATGGATCTGCATAGACAAGGTTTTATGCGAGTGACTGTTGGTGGTTAACTCCTGATGAATGCTAAAGGACATCACACAATTTTTTGCGCTTATGTAACTCGTTCTCGTCGTGTAGTTGGAACTCCGACTTCCCTTTCTCGACTTCTCTTGCAGCTTCTCACCGGACGTTGATAAAAAGTGCAATTGGAAATGCACTTGTGACTTACATTTGTTCGCTGGCACTGACCCACAAATTTACAAACACCGCGGTGGCGTACTCTTCAGCTTCTTCTCCTCTGTTTCACTCTTTCCCCTCAGCACGACTGAAAAACCGTACTCTTTCTCTCTCTCACCTTATTGCGACGAGTTTCAGACCTATTTGGTCTCGAATGTTGGGGGCGCGGGCGTATGCAGATTTTCTCTGCTGCCCAGTTTTCTGCTACCCAATTTTTTTCCCTGCTAGTCTAACCGCCTGCTCGCGCGCTCGCTCTCGTCGGTAGAACTCTAATTCTCCAGCGCTGGGACGGAGGCTTCAAACCATCCAGAAACGCCTTATCATCGGTCTTATCGTTTGGAACCTTCATCACCACGCTACTATGAACATATGATGATGACGATGCATCTGCCTTTGCTCTAGACGCTTGCGCAGTTCTCTTCGCTAACCTACCCCGCTCTCTTTATGAAGCCGCGGTGGCCGCAGAGCAGGTGCGCATATCTATCAGATATGGAAGATCCCTCCTCTTTGATTCGCTGTCGCGGATTACTGTGCGATATCTAACTACCGTGTGCAATATCAATATATAACGATCAATTAAATCAATCAACGTCAATCACACCTCACATGTCAACTGCCGTGTTCCGCCGCGCATATCTCCGGCTCGCCGTCGTTCTACCGCCTCACTAGCTGGGTCTCGTCGCGTCTACATTCCTCTGAGGTTTCTCGGCATCCACCCACCCAATACTATGGCGTCTATCGTTACGCATTGCCATGCGGGCGCTCCAAGAATAGACGCACTGGGGGAAATCTGAACCAAAAGCGGGGGGCAAATAATCCTCCTTCCCAACCTGGTTGGCCAATCTCTCCCCCGGTCACCACCGCCGACCACTCCCACCCAAGCGCCACACAACGACCAGTCCCAGACCCACATATATACGAGGAACTACCGTCTGCATCCCCAAGTACAAGTACAATTATACAATTGCCTCGGTGCGATGCAACGCCAGCATAAGCGAGAGCTTATCTAGACCGGAAAATGGCCATTACGGTCATCGCTGGCGTCTACATGTGTAGCCCTTACATTCCGCAGTACGTATCTGGTACGTGCCACGCATTTTTCTTTTTCCGAACCACGTCGGCAACCGCAAACCAAACTTGCAGGCCAAATATCCCTGTGTTTGCAGCACGAACGACATGCACCCACATGTCCTGTACTTATTGCATTTCAGTCTGCTGGAAAATCCAGGAAATCTCTAAACCGCCCACAAGTTGAACCCCTAGCCCTGAGAACATCGCTCATTGCTGTACACCATACCGTACAATAATAGAGCCTTTAACCGTTGTCAGGACGCTCAAAGTTCGAGTTCTTGGCTGCTGGGTTACAGCCAGATATGCACCTGCAAGTTCTGGAGAATAGTATGCGAATTGTCATTTAGCTCACCACCCGCATGCGCACGGCGGAAGGCCATATCCGCTCGTCATTTATCGCTCGTGCAGGTTGCATATATACGAAACGTCAGAGGCACTTTTCATTTGGCCTGAAGCCTTGTGCCCGTCTGCATGGCGATCCAAAGGCTCGGGAATCAGACAAATAGAAAGAAGCAGTGCATACAGTCGGCAAAGTATCCTGCATGCACTACATCGGACCGGATAATGACACGGACATTGTGACAGCGGGTCTGGTATAGTCGACATACACCGAAGTATACATTCTCCGTGACGCTGTATCATCCGAATGGGCCCTTGTCTAGTGTCCGCGGAGCGCGCATTATGCATACAAGGAGTTCTATCCATCAGGCTGAATAGTTGACTAGCAGTCAATGCGATACGCCGCCTTGACCCTGAAACGAACAGAATCTGCAACTTCTCGTCGAGCATATGCGCTACACAAAATTGCAAGAACCATCTTGAATTCAGGCAAATAGCTTGATAATAGATAGGTATCAAGTGGGGGTAGGTCATGCGGGCGAAATAGTGATCAGGGAAGATCGTGGACCTATTTTTCCAATATCAGGCTACATGCTTTCAATGGCCAGCACCCAGAAGTAGAGAACTATATACAGATGTTATTAAAAGCGTGGAACAAATCAAGCAACCCCTCTTCAATGTCCCTTAAAGCTATCGGAACTCACGTCATATAGCTGCCCCCTGAAACACCAAGTGGGCGGTACCGAGTTTGCCGTATCGGCTCCCCGCCTGCAGCGGGAACACTACATATGTCCGTGGGAACGGGCTGATGTGCTAATGTTCGAGAGTCCTGACTAGTCGGAGAACTATGAAAGCATACTAGAACAGTTCCAATAGCCTTCGTACGGTTCCCAGCAGTTCTTAGCGGGTTTTGGGAGTTCATGAAGAAATGGTATATATAGAACTCTACTAATATTATAGGTTTTCTATGAACATCGAAATACGGGGTGTGGATCATACCCCACCCCCACTGGTCGAAAGGTGTTAGTAAGTGGGGGGAGGGGGAGCGAGACTGAATGAGAGAGACTGAGTGAGATGTAGAGAGAAGAGACATGGGATAAAACAGGAAAGCATAGGTAGCGGGTGCGGTGTGATGAGAGACCCACCATCATATTGCACTAGTACCCGATATAGGTCTGAGCCCGAATGTCCGCACTTAGCGCGTGGGATGCATCGTAGGTGTCACCAGCAAACATTGTATAACCTGTCAACTGTGTTTTTTCTTTCAAGTGTAGGTGTGGGGGCATGGGCGGCTATATACACTGCATCTATTCGTCCGGACTCCAGCTCTGCCGAACTGCCACGCGGGTGAAACTGCTCTCAAAAGTTGAGCTACGCATACGTACACTATACGTGTGCGAACTATAAAGAAAATATACGATGGGGCCGGGCTACATGTTTACTATGAGCTAACAAAGGGCCACGGGCTAGAGATGTTCTGGTCCGATAGAGATGCCACGGTTTAAAGTGCAAATTTTGAAATGCAATGTGCATTTGCTTTTACCGCTGGTGACACATACGTTTTGCCTCATGGCTAACCTGGACAAACGGAAAAAGTGGCTTCGCGACCATATCATCGTATGGCGCTTGACATGGCTAAATGCAATCCGCACAATATTATCACATCAAGTTTTCCCAAAACAATGGCTAGGAGATATGGTCAGACAGTCGTTAACGTTAACGATTATGTTTGCGGTAGACTAATTGTTTCGGACAAAAGAAATCATATCGCATTCCTTCATTGGAAACAGAGAATGAAACACTTCCTAGCTGAAGTTGTGCTGCCTAGAGAAAAACGGATCGCCTCCGGCACCCTCTCTGCGCTTCACATATACATGCAACGGAGTCGTCGACCACGTCAAAAAAGTTTGGCACTCGCTTGGCCAATCTTCCGGTCCTCCATTAACCAACTCCAGATCATAGAGATAGAATATCTTGGTGATAATCACACGCATCTGATCCCAAGCCAAGCTTCACACCATTGCAATGAGCTTTTATTCTCGAATCGCACTTGTAGGGAGAATCAAGCAAGTACATACTTTTGTCCGATACAACCTCTAGGCCCTAACAAGAATGGTTGTGCTGCTTCCTTCACATCGGTGCTTTTGGGGTCCAACCACCTCTCGGGATTGTACTTCCAAGGATCTTTCCAGTATTTGGTGCTGCGGGTCAATGTCCATGGGTGGACCATGACCTCAACACCCGCCGGAACGTAATGACCATCGACGGTTTCACCAGGAGAGTACCTTGGTAATCCTGTGGGTGCTGGCGGCATCATCCTCAACCCTTCCTTGATGACCGCAGTAAGAAACTTGCATTCGGACAGCTTTGGTGCAGTGATTTCGTCCGAGGTTTTGAATAGATGAATGGTTTCATCGCGTACCCTCTGCAGCATATCCGTATTGAGACTGTGCCAGATGTTAATTAAATTCGAGAGAGTAGTTAGGGCAGCCATACATGAGATAGTATATCATGGCACCTAAAACGATGCTTGTGGTGCCACCGCCAGCAAGACTGTGTCCATCTGAAATTAGAGAGAGAAAGCTAGGGCGTGGAAGGCGGGAAATATACATGATGGAACTGAGGTGCGAGGTCATTTCTGCGATGCTCACACCTTTGGCATTGTCGTTTTCCATGAGATAGGTAAGCATATCGGGACGTCCGGACTTTTCTGGATTATGAATGCGTCTGAATGACAAAATGTGAGCATAAAATTGGAGCCATGAGGGTTGGCATGACCATACTTGCTGGTCGTGGCGATGCTCCATGCCACATGCCGGTCACGGGCTTCAAAGAGGCGTTTCGGAACGAGGTTTTTCATAATAAATCTTAGGACTGTGTAGCGATTGGCGACCTCAATATAGGTAGCGATATCTACTGAAAGTCAGGAAACAAGCAATTCTAACAGATGGTTTTCGTACTGATGTTGTCGTTGACCAATTTCAACCAGTAGTTTTCGCCGGCTGGAAGCATTGCGGTCGTCAGTGTCGGGCAAATGGCAATTTGGTCAAGAGAAAGTAGGATACGAACCACTATCCGTAGCACCAGACGACTCTCCGAAGGCCAAGTCTGCCGTCACATCGTACAATAGCCTATGAAACCACTCCGAAATATCCACGCCTTCCGGAGTGCTCCCAATTCTTTCGACCTGGGCTAGAAACTTCTCTAAAGAGATCATCAGAAGTTGTTCATACGCCCTGACTCCTTGTACCGAGAACACTGGAGTGAAGAGTTTGCGAGCTTTAGCATGGACTTCAGGATCTCTCTCCGATGAGAATGCGACGTGTTCAAAGCCGAATCCAATCTCTTCATAAAACAGTGTCTTGAGGAACGTATTACGGTTAGGGCTACGTGTATAGATGTCACGGTAGGCGCTCGGAGTTGCGAATGAGAGATCATTGGGAGCGATCCGGACCACCGGGCCTACCGGACTTGTCAGCAATCAGGATGCTAGGGTCTCTCGGGAGATTTCTGGTGATCATACCATATTTTTCGTGGGCTGCTCGAATCACCGGGCCAGCTCTACCCCTGCCGAATGCCCAGCTATAGAAGAACTACAAAACCGCTGTTAGAAGGTCGCAAATTCAGAGAGGTTCCTGATCTCACAGGTGACACTGCTGCGATCCATGGGCCAGGGTATTTAGCCAAAGGGTGGAAAGTAAGACGATAGATTCCGATGCAGATCCAATACAAGATTTGAACGGTGATGAAAACAAAAAGATAGCCCAAGGCTTTATTTTCCGCGAATAAAGCTGAAGGCCTCTGGAAGTCGAGGAGGACTGGAGTCATTAATTCCAGTGGAGTCATTTTGCCCGGAAGACGTCCTGACTGTTTGAATTTTCAGGCTGTCGATGTTCACTCTTTGCATCTGTCTGATAGCGAGGTACAGGACCCATTTAAGCCGTTCAATGGACCTTCCCGAATTTCGTGGTGCCACCGGCGCCCAGGGTAGAGGGTGAAAATGAAGGATGCACCGGTTGAATATTGCGCGGCTAGGTTAGTAGACATTGCATATTCGGGCGGGATGCAGAGGCGTGTGTTGAGGATACGTCACTGATACTGTATCATCCGAACAACTCGTTTTTAGTTCGTGTAGCCAGCATACCAGCTGTTAGTGACAACTTCCCATCTGTCCTGAAGAATTAAGCTTCAGACTATGAACTGCGTTCTACAGGTCGTCGACGTCCTGGCAGGAGCATTCGGCTGCAGGCAGGTGTTGTAGAAAAAAAGAACAAATTCATCCGAAAAAATAATACATTATACGTACGGTTGTTACTACAAGCTCGCGCACTCGCTTGACAGTCGTGGCTTCTAGATATTCGTTCTGACGACAAGGATTGCATGAAGCGACAAGCGGCTAATCAACTAGACGAATAGAACCGCTTAAACACCCTGCATGTACCACCAAAACCAGTTCGTCCAGAAAATGGGGTACATTGACAACCGTCCAGGTTTACCCCTTACGTCCATGATCAAGCAGAAAGATGCGCTTTCCTTCTCTTATCGGCGCCCCAGGCTTCTATTGCACATGGCGCATCAACGCTTCCGGCCACGCGGACATCGCTGGATCCTGACAACAGAAGTTATTACGCTTCTGCATAGCATCGATGTTCTAATAGAATACCTTCCCGTAAGGACCTCGAGCGTGGGGTTTTAAGGATCTGCAGGTTTGTTCTACCCGACCACAACCGTTAACCTAAAAACTAAGCATGGGCTATGCTAAGAACTAAAATGTTATCAGGTAGTAGTCTACGAGTCTGATGCGTGAGCTGTCCGAAGGGCGGGAGTGAAATATAGGGAGGGTGTGATCCTTCCTCTAGTCAAGATCTGAAGCTCCACATTGACAGTGCCCTGTGTTTGGGCGCATGTCAGCGATGGTGATGTCCTACACTGCGCTACCGCTGTACACAAGTGCGAAAATTTGGTTCGGCGGTGTTCAGATATTGAGTTAGCCCTGCTAAACGTTATGATCAGTGCATTTACATCAAGTTTAGAGTTCCCGCTGGGCCGGGAACCGACTCAAGCCATGTATTCGGGGCGCAGGTATATGAAACGGGAATATTTTTCCGACTTTGGGATTTAGTAGTGTCTCCTGTTAGACGGAGTGATGCTACGGGTTACAAAACGGAAGTTCTCATATCTTGGGGAAATATTGCTCAGTTTGCGCGCGAAGCGACAGACTCACAGGGATCCGCGGCTGAAGGCTCCGATAAGTATCGTTATTGTACTATAGTTTGAAGAGAAAGAACAGCGAATAACGGGATATACTAGGGCAAGCGTCGAAAAGTGGGGCGCGCGGTAGCTAGAACGCCTAAGGGCTGTACTTTCCGTGTTTGACGATTCACGCGTTCAAGCTCAAACTTGGCTAAGCAGCTACCGTTGAGCGCCTGAATTTGATTGCATTGGGATTGCATTGAACTTCCCATGGCACTGCATTGGGGAGGGGCCTTATCTATGCAACGTCGATCAGGCCATGCCCATCATCCCAGGGCCCTAGTTTTTGGATATCCCAGTTGTGGAGTCTGGGGGCATCTCGGTTGGGACCCCTGCAGGCTGTGCCACATTTTACTCATTAAGTCTTCTGCTGCGGGAACTGTACAGTACGGGCTGCTGCACTCACTTCTCTCTACTAAATTGGGATATTTGATATGATGGCCGTCGATATCACATCATTCCTCAGTATCCACAGCAACTACACATAAACTATCACTGGACAGGGTTAAAGCACAGCCATCAACGACAGTGACATCTCCCCCCCTCTATTTCCTATCTCTCTTGGGGACTGTTAGCCCTCGTATCGCTTATGCCAGCCGCTACGTGCAGCACGAGTAAGTAAGTGAGAATCAGACTCGTTCAGAAGTGATAGATTCCGTTTGAGTTAATATGGATTGCGCTCCGCATTGAATTGAAGGGCCCCCAGTCCCGATCCCTTGTTCGCATACAGAGAAATCCTTTTACTAGAGAGATTGTGCTAGACCGCCAACTCATAGGCTGGCTCTGGCGTCAAAGTTTGCCACTGTCCATGGGAGGGTGCAGAAATGACCCCGGTTTGTATCCATGACATTTAGACGCAAATAGAATATTCACATTTCTCATCTTTTGGCTTTCTTTTACAACCTTGTAGCCGGTGCAATGTTGGAATCCTCTACGTCCGCATTCCCCGGAAGTCCCCGGATCACATCTATGGCGTTTTTTGAGCGAATATTGTGCGCATGTGCATGATTTGAAGAGTGCAAATAAGGCCGAGAGGGAAGCAAAGCCTCGTTGAACTAACCCTTTGAACTATCAACGACGGCTCCAACCCCGAATTATTTAATAGTACAGCACTGCAAACACTTGAAGTAATACATGCAGGACGCATTTATGCAGTGCCCGGTCGTCTGACTGATTAGTCTTGCTTGCCTATCAGATTATGCAGAATCAGAATTCTTCAGAACGAATATCTTGAAGCCACGACTGATTGCAAAATTGTCGGTACGCGAGCTGCACGGACTAACTAAGAGTACGAGTTTGCCTCGCACTTGCATCCTGCGAGACCATGCAAGGAGATTCACCTAGACGACCTCTCGAAAGGTGGAGCCTTCCGCAATGGCTCTACACTGTCGGATCCTATCCGGAAGTTCATCCGGCGATGTAGCGCCGTCTACTCTTGAAACAGAGCCATGTATCAGATATCTAGCCGATAGGCGAACAGTTTGTATCATTCCAGGAAGGATTTGGTCGCACAAGGATATTCCCTAGGATATTCTAGAAGCGCCGCAGTCGCGTATCCACCGACACGCCGGCGCACCCGCGTATTCATTATCATTATTACTTTGTTGGGATAAGTATATATATACATAGCCCGCGCAATTCTCTTCGAAATCCTCCTGGCACAGCACTCCAACTCTGCTTAACAGCCTATCTCTCTCCGCTGAAATACGCAAAGACCTAAGATATATCATTTCTCACTTTTTTAAAGATTCTCCTCTATTCTTCCCATCATGGCCAACAGCTTTCTTACCCACTTTTCTTCAATTTTCTCACGAATTACACCCCGACGAGGCGGAAAGCTATTGTCATCTAGAACAACATCCGCTACTCCCTCAAGTCCTTCAACATTCGGCGCAAACAGCAACAAACCGGCTGGTAAAGGTGACGGCAGCGAAGAATTCGAAGCATCCATAGTCTTGGACTTCCTCAAAATGATGGACTACGATATCGAGCAGCCAGTCTATGAATGTCCACCGGAGCTGACGGATGGTGTGCAACGAACGATTGACTCGTGGAACCTCGCGCCGGAATACAAGCAGCCAGTCATGAAGGCTGTCGTACCGGCGATTTGCGTTTCTCATATGCCATTTCGGCGGTACTCCACGGAACTAAAGATCTACTTGACGATATACACCGCCCTTGCCATCTACATCGACAATGTAATGGGCGTTCAGCCTGAGATCATGATTCCTGAGCTTCGAAAACTGCCCGCTCGTTGGGGACTAGGGCTATTGGAAAATTCCTACGAAGATCCTATTATCGGCCTTTACATGCGCCATGTTACTCTCGAAACACCCAAGCACTACGGCCCATATGGAACGGGTGTGATTGTCAAGGGTAGTATTGATTACCTCATCGGCTGTCTTCTCGAAGGCGAGCTTCCCGATCGCATGCAAGTTCCGAAAACTGCTTCTCGGTGGACCTCATTCTTCCGAGGGAAGACAGGAATGGGCGAATTATACGCCCACTTCATATTCCCCCAAGAGCAGTTCAAGGAGCCGCATCATCTGGAATCTTTCGTTCCAACGGTGCCCGACATTGCCGAATTAATTAACAAAATCAATGATGTTTGCTCCTACTATAAGGAGTGCGTCGTATCCAGCGAGGACTATAACTTCGTAATGACAGAGTCGAGGAGAACTGGCTTAACTCCGGTGCAGATTTTGCGGCAGATCTGCCACGAACAGGTAGAATTAGTGAGGGAGGTCAAGGAGGCGCTAGCTGCACATCCGCTGGCGCATGAGGCTTTTTCCGGGTTTATCAACGGATACCTTATGTATCATTGTACAAACAGCCGATACCGGCTATACGAGATAGGGGTTCATCTTGGGCAGAAGCAATTGGAGTAGGAGCTTGGGCCTATTATTTTACCGAAGGTGTGGGAGGAAGCGGGCGGGATACGGGGATGTTGCGGGTGGCGGGTCCGGATTCATTCATTGGTCATGGGGTATTAGTGCTTTGTTCGCGTGTTAGGTCTTGAGTTTCACATTTTTCTTCTTGTTCATGTTCCTATTCTTGTCTATTTCTTCAATCTTATGAATGTCAACATTTTTTGTATGTACCTTTTCACGCTCTCCTATCAACTGGAAATGACCGTCAGTTACTGTTATATGCACCTAGCTTCTAGGCATTAAGAATTTTACCTTGACAAACGGAGGTCCTTATATGCTGATGATCATGAAACCCCACCCTCTAAAGATCTAGAACGGTGTCGACTACGGACGAAGGGATAATGTAGCCGCTAACATACTCTATTCTGTCGCACCTGTGCCTATTTTCCCGCAGTATTCAAGATAACAAGACACTCCTCTGATGCAATACTTCGAACTAGAAATGATATGATGTTTTGCAATATGCATCATTTGATTGGAGTGCCAAGGCCGTGGGTCTCACTGGTTGAGAGGATGACTTAGCGTATACACCTGTATTGCTCCAACGCGTCCTGTTTAGGAGGTTTATTGCTGTGCCGATTATTAGTCGAAACTGTTGAATTGGCTGGTACTTCTCCCGCTTTAGCACCTGAACTCCGCAAAGTCGATACTTGGCCACGTAAACCTTTCGTCCTTGGATATAACTCAGAAGCTAGAGCACGATCCAACTGACAAACTGAAAGCATCCCACCAATGCTCGGTCTTCGGGTTCTTTTTCGTATTTATGCATGCATATATGCATCAAGGGAACTGATATCTGCCAACATCTCTATTGTGCTAGCCACTTTCCACGTTGTTCGGGTATTGGCGCCAACTGCCGCAACCGCCGAACTGTAATAAATTTTCCGCATGAGGTGATACACGTTCGGAATCGGCTACATGCCCCGAGGAACGCACTTAATTACACAGCGAACTCTTGCTAGAGCTATTTATCACCACTTTGAAAAGAAAGTAGACATCTAAGCCAGCCGTTGAAGGGCCATTATTTGTGATCTTCAGAATTGAATTGTGGCTGGATAGCCAAAGGGTACCTGTAGCGCTATTAAATAGTCGTCACCGCTGCGGGACAGCTTTTCTTAATTCTTGCAAAAGCTGTACTTTTGAGGCTCTCCTTAGGTCCCAAAAGACGATTCCCAAATTTTGAGATCCGCCGCTTGATGGATGGTGCAATCATAACGACAAGTTTGAAGTTCGAGGATCATCGACGATCACTCTTTGTCGTCGCCCGTCTCAGCCGGATACGACGCTGATGTAGGATATTACAGTTTTCCCGCTCTTTTTCGGTGTCCCCCTCTTCGTTGCTTGCATACCATACACAACACCCGCGTATTCCTCCCACGCTAAACTCTAATAATTGCGAGCAGCTTCCCTAACTGACCGACCGAGCTCGAGGATGCATAACCGTGCACTGATATGTACGAACGGATTGGATTTTGGGAACATATCAAGAAGGCTTCGTCACGCGTGCTTAGTCTCCTACCCTAGCAACAGGCAGTTGTTGGTGATCAGCTTTGCATATATGCACTGTTGGATATTGCCCTCCCTGTACAACTATCTGCATCTAGAATGCGCAGCCTATATCACCGCTTTTATCATAGTATTAAAGCACAAAATTGTGGTACAATGTCGTGCATCACAGTCCAGTTTCGTGCATTATTTCACGTTTACGCGCAGGCTGCAAAGGCATTCCAGATAGCTCCTGATCCAGTCTGTGCGCCAAAGCCTGGCCCTAACAATAGCTCATATAGAGTACCCTTTGTTGTATATTGGCGGTAATAACACACTGAGTGTTACCAAGGCCATTTCTATACGTCAATCGATACCCGAGGAGTTTAAATCTTAGTGATGTCTTCTTCTGATTTCCAAGACTGAATGCCAAGCATGGCTAAATTCTGTTCGGCACCTCATACATACGGCCCAGGCGCCTTATTAGGGGCGTGGGCGCGTCCAGCGCCCAAACCTCGCAAGCCATTAGTGGAGCACCTTGTAGCCATGCTCCCGCCAGGGCCACCCCATGCTCCTAGCTCCAACTTTGAGCTCAATTAACTCCATGAGTTTTACTTTGACCAGAATATCATTTATGTACAAAATGTAGTTAACAAGATGTTCTTCGATTTGCTTGCCTCCTCTTTTAGTTTCCTCTACTATCCAGGAGTAGTTGTAAATCAAATACAGTACCTGGACTATACTTAGAACTGCTGATGCTGCTCTTAGAACTGCTGATGCTGCTAAGCACTGCTTAGCACTGCTGGTATTTTGTATTGGGTAAATTATTTCAACCTGATAGTTGTAAAGTCCCAAAATAAATTAGAGTTGATGCTATCCAAGTGTACGCATAATGTTTCAATGCCAACAGCAGCTCAACACTACTGTGGCTGTGATATTATAACAGCTAAAATTATTAAAAATCTAAAACAGAGTATCTATTTAAATTATAAATGCACTGAACATCAGATTTTTGCAGTAATAAATGTGCAAAAGCCGCATCGGCAAAAGTGCAAATCGACTATAGACTGCGCTACGCGCAGCTCACATCAAGCTTCCCGTGGACCCCTGCGCGACGCGCAGTTTATAGTCATCCATCGTCGGTCCATAGACATCTGCGCGTGGGACTATGGAACTATATACGGCTGGCAGTCGACAAACCTAAGCCAGTCATTACTAGCGACTGGTACTGTACACTCATTGAGAGCATTCTTGAATGGCCGCTTGAGAGCCTGCTTGAGAGCCTGCTTGAGAACCTGCTTCAGAGCCGTGCTTGGGAGAGCCGCGCTTGGGAGAGCCGCGCTTGGGAGAGTCGCGCTTGGGAGAGCCGCACATCGGATGGAGGAGCGTTTTCCAAGAGAAGCTTTGGCCAATGGAAGGCTCTAAGTGTGTGAAAACTTTGACGTTGACGTTGGCGTCGACGAAACCAACCTACTTGTCTAAGTGCTTCCGGTACCCTCACCATCTCCATCGCCATCGCCATCGCCATCACCATCGCCATCACCATCACCATCGCCATCACCATCGCCTTCATCGCCATCAGTGCCAGACCGAATGCGCACACATACGCCCAAAATCAATGGGAAGCGGGCTGCAGATTCTGCTGGAAAATCTGAGTCGGAGATCTGCTTTCCCCAAGATCCAATTGTCTACCATTCCTACAGAATCTAAGGCTGCAATTGTCAACACCATGACCGTGAGGCATCGTGAGATACTGTCGAGGTGGGCGCGCTAAAGATAAGGTTCAGACTATGATATCGACCGACGTCATGATTTCAGCTGCCCGCCGCCTATAGTCAAGCAGGCTGGGAGTGTGTCATCGAGTGCAATTGGGAGTGTACTTGAGAGCGTGCTCGGAGTATGCTTGAGAGCGTCTTGAGAGCTTGCTTGGGAGCGTACAGTCAAGCAGCCTGGGAGTGTGCCATCGAGTGCAATTGGGAGTGTCCTTGAGAGCGTGCCCGGGAGTGTACTTGGGAGCATACTCGGAGGTGTACTTGGGAGCGTCTTGAGAGCTTACTTGAGAGCGTAAGTCAAGCAGGCTGGGAGTGTGCAATCGAGTGCAATCAGGAGTGTGCTTCAGAGCGTAATTGGGAGCGTGCAATGAGGTGCATCTGGCAGCTTGCTTTCAAGTTTGTTGTATGCAGCGTGATGTATAATATCCAGCGCACAAAATCGCATGCATATCATAGTAATCTAGTCAACGCGTAGGTCCATAGGACTTTCATAGTGCCATGCGTCAAATATGCTATGAATTACCGTCCCAAAAACAGCTTCTCTATGAGTTACGCGTCGCGTAAGGTCATTTTCCCCGGTGCTGGTGTCAACTATGGTGATGTGATTTGGGTATTGAGTCCACAGCGGTGATGCCATCTGATGGGTATCCTCATTGGATGCTATTTTTGATGTATTTATTGTCAGAGTGTAAGTGAGGCTCACCATATATAAATTGAGTTGGAGGGTAGACTTTGCAGTTTAGAGTTATATGCCAAGATCAAAAATAGTGGATCAGTGACTTCAAATTATCATAAAACATAGAATTTATCTTTTTACCTCTGTAGATAAAAGTCCAAAAACGTCAATACTAGCATCCACTCTTGATAGTGACTTTGATACAACCAAACAGCTTTTGGATATAGTGACTGCTACAATTCACACTTCACAATTGCTTCTACCAAAATAAATTTATTGATTACAAAGCTTTCCATGCCAGCCAATTGCATGTATAAATTTTTAATGCCAGCAGAAGCACAATACATCTCACAATACAAACATTTATATTGAACTTCAAGGGAAATTGAACACAAAACATGAAATAAGTGAGAAATAATGCAGATTTTGAGGTATCTATTTGTAACTACATTTTGACACTGTGTTAACCATGTAGTACTTAAACTTTATTGTACAAAAATTAAGTTAAATAGAACTCACTGAGTTCTGGCCCACTAAGCGCAAATGGCAAATGGATCGCAAAAGTTTGATCCCTGGCCCTGCACAGGGACAAATGACTTTACGCGACGCGTAACTCGTAGAGAAGCTGTTTTTGAAATGGTAATTCATAGCATATTTGACGTGTAGCACAATAAGGTCCTATGGACCTATGTGTGGACTACATTAGAATCATACGTATGCGATTTTGTACACTGGTTACGTTACATCACACTACATACAATTCATCACGCTGCATACAACAAACTTGAAAGCAAGCTGACACATGCACTTCATTGTATGCTCCCAATTGCTCTCCATGGCACACTCCCAGGCTGCTTGACTTACCCTCTCAAGTAAGCTCTCAAAATGCTCGCAAGTACACTCTGGGTACGCTCCCAAGTACCCCTCCGAGTACATTCTCAAGAACACTACCCGGCATGCTCTCAGGATGCTCCCAATTGCACTCGATGGCACACTCGCAGCCTGCTTGACTGTACCCTCCCCAGTAAGCTCTCAAGATGCTCTCAAGCGCACTACTGAGCATACTCCCCTGTACACTCCCATGGGGGAAGACACCCCGGATCTCACTTGACTATATGCTTCCATGTACGCTTCTGCATATTCGATCCAAAGAGTTGCTGAGTTGCAGACGCCGGGCAGCAGGAGAAGTCAGTTGGAGTCGCCAGGAGCCGGGAGGCATGAGGCAGGTGGCATATGGTGGGGAGTGTGTGGTGGGCGGCATATCGTGTGTAGTGTGGGAGATGGCGGATAGCATATGGTGGCCGAAATCATGACGTAGGACGATATCATAGTATGAAACTTATCTTTACTGTGGCCACCATGAAATGATCTCACGATGCTTAATGGCCATGGGGTTGGCAATTGGCTGAGCCTTGGATTCCGCAGGAAAGGTAGGCAATTGGATGTTGGGGACAGCAGATCCCTGCCTCCGATTCTCCAGTGGAATCTAGTACCCACTTTCGATCGATTGTAGGCGTGTGTGTGTGCATCTGGTCTGGGGCTGATGGTGTCATGGTTCGGGAAAAGCATCAAGGTAGTTGAGAACTAAGACGGAAATTCAGGAATGGTGTGGGAGGAATTTGGTTACGGAAAGGCAGAGATGTTGGGAGATGTGGAGGATACCCTGAGATGGTGGTGGTATAATTTGCTATGATAAGGTAGTGGTCTGAGGTGTCGCGACGTCGGACGATGTGGCATGGTTGCTCTCATAATGAGTTATGTTGATGGTGTTCAAGATCATGGGATGGGATTCGGATGGTACATCGGAGCATGAGGAATGGTTCAAGGGTGGCAGATGAATTTTATATAATAAGAGTGTTGTTGGCATTGGAGGATTTCCTTTTCTTCTCTCTTTACTCGTTCGCTTGTATAGCAAAGCCAGTTATGATTTTGAAACAGCTTCAACTCATGTTCTGTTGTGATCCCTCGAGAAGAACTTCAAGTGCTCTCGTCTCGTTTACAATATCACATGATTTCTTACCTATATCACCTGCGCCCGATTCTGCCCGTTACACTAGAACGAGTCTTACTATATCGCACCTGATATTGAATGTGCCTACATCCCTCGGCAGGGCGTAAGTATTGTTCGTAACATTGCTCTGGTTCCTGTTGGGTTTACCTAGCACCGAGCTGACGTTGGATACATGTCTGCAACAATTGCGTTGACAAGTTACACTGACTTACCGGATTTGATATCCATCAGTACCCACACTGATCACCATCCTGGAATGCTTCGGTATGACAGTAATTGTACATCTCGAACAAATTGGTTTTATCTTGCCAGCACTCCTTGCCTTGTATTTGAACCTGAACTATTGAATGCATTCAGGAGTATCGAAGCCATACTTACTGCAATGTTTGAGGAGGAATCCTTATAAGCTAATTTTTGGGAACATTCAGACGTCCCCTCCCCTTGGAATCTTTATTGGACAGACGCTGCCAGAGAGGGCGGTGGACTCGAAAATAACGATCCCTTGTTTGGACAACATTGGACGAAGTATTGATGACTTCATTTTGGAAAACCTATAGACTGTGATCCCAAGGAAGCTTGTGATTGTGAAGGACATGACTGTGTAGGAGCACAGTCGACAATTGGACACGCAGCAGCTGCAGCAACAACAGCTAAATCTCTTGGGATCCCACTGATTGTGGTAGTTCCTCCGACTCCAACACCTTCCGACGTTGACGTGTATAATCGGCATTGGTAGATGTGCATTATCCACTGCCACGTCAGGATCAATGGAACCCCACGCGGCCCTGCTGTCCCCTGAGGACCAAAGGACCATCATTGTACTCATCAATATACAGCGCGACGCCATGGGATTTGACAAGTTGAACGATGTGTTTGGACAGACACAGGAGCTGTTGATGAGGGTGGCACAGTGCTCACAGCCCATCCGGGAGGTGCAGATGGTGTGCAACCACACACAACTGATTATCGACCTCCGACGACAGATCACAGACCTACTGGGGATGCAGTTCCAGCCCCCACAATGCAATCATACAGAGCTGGAGCAGCGGATACAGACTCTCACCGGCAAATGGGACGAAGCCTGGATGAGACTCACAGGAATAGGAACCGACCAGGAGCTTCGACAGGATTCGGCTGACATCTCCCGGGACGCACAGCAATCTGAAGAGGGAGTCCGGGGATTCAGGACGCAGTTAGTGAACGCCCTGACGTTGGTGCCATGAGCAGCTCCACCTGCCGCTCAGGCTCTGGAAGACAGAGGCCAGAGATTTCCAGACTCCCCGGACTTTGCTGAGTCGGATTGACATTAGTTGTGAGGGTGGATTGCTCAACTCTGGATGGGAATACGACAGAAGCCTGCCAGCTTTCCTGATGAACAGTCGAAGCTGCAGTACGCATTGAACCGCCTGAGGGGAGTAGCCTTTGAACAGATTCTGCCAAACATCCGGGAAGATGGAACGATAGGGCTGGAAAACCTACCTCCTTTGATACAACCCCTGGAAGCAGCTTGTGGGGACCCCAACGGAGTAGCCACCGCCGAACAGAAAATGCGTGAGATTAAGCAAATCAACCGTGAGTTCTCTGAGTACTATGCTGGGTTTGAAATGGGTGCCGCAAACCTTGAATAGTATCCTTCCGCCCTGCGGAATACCCTTCGGATGGGGTTGTCTGAGAAAATAAAGAACACATTCAAATATAGTGATATGCCGGGAGAACTCACAGTGTTTGTGACGGTTTGCCAGAAACGGGATAATCTGATCCGCCAGCGATGAGCGGAGAATGCCTCGCAGAATAAAGGACGAGGGATAGGTTTCGCTTCCCGAATGCCTCCTCCACCCCCGAAATAACTTGCGACAGCCTCCACCGTAACAGTTGCTGGATATACAGGACTGGCGTCTATGCATCTCAGCGCCAGCAAGAGAAGGATTTCAGCAGAAGAGACAGCAAAGAGATTTGCGGATGGGAGGTGTTTGTACTGGGGTGGGCTTAACCACAGGGCAGCAGAGTGTGCAGCTAGGAAAAAGGCTCAGACATTTAAGGCAGCTGGAGGGGAGGTGAAGGAATTACAAACCGAGGAAGGTTCCGAGGAATCGCGAAAAGATTAGGTCAACCCAAGCTGGATTGCACATTGGTTCAAGGGAAAAGATTTGTTTTAAATGTTTTGAAATGTTTTGAAATGTCGCGATTATCAGTTAGCAAGGTGGAGGTATTGGAAGGATCAATGCAAGGGAAACATTTAGTTATAATCTGCACATTGACCGAGACTAACCAAGAGATACCTACAAATGCACTGATTGATTGTGGAGCTACCAGCATTGCATTTGGGATCAAAATTTTGCTCGCCATCTCCAGATACCCCTTCAGGAACTGAAGGAAAACAAACAGGTCAAGGTGATAGCTGGAAGACCTATTAAGTCAGGAGATATTACGCACATTGCCAAAGTCGGTATAAAGATACAAGACCACGGGGAACAACTGCCAATGTTTAATATGAAGTTCCAACATTACCCAATTGTCCTTGGAATCCCCTGGCAACAACTACATGACATCGCGGTATGATTTGCGTTGAATACTGCTACGTTTGAGTCACAATATTGAAAGTCACACTGTTATAATGCGCCAGTAACGGTGCAAGGAGTTATGGAAGAACCTCCGGAACCAGTATATTCAGCTAAGGATATATTCGAACCACAGATACCACCACAACGACCATTTCGAAGAAGTCTTGTTATGCTCAATGGGTCATGATTTTTTCGAACAGTAAAAAAAGCACAGCTTACGATATTTACAGTGTCACTTTATGATATCAATAAGGCTATTGAAGCAAAGTGTTACGGGGGTGCTTATACCCTAAGGAACTATACTTACTTGTATCCTTAAGATACTTATAAGCAGATACTTGGTACACGGCCGTAGATCCTATTGTAATTCCTTAAGCGTATTCCCAGATAAAATATATTGGAAGTCTGTAAAGGTCGTATACGCAACAAGGACAAATATGTATAATCGTGTTTGAAGCTATCAGATGAATAGCAACTAAATCGTATCGTGGTGTAACACAATACTGACAGTACATGTAACTTCGTATTATAATCTCGGTGATTAATAATAATAATATAACGCTCGAAGATAGTGCAATCAAATTGACACATATCTTCACAACTTTCTCGTATTAACTTTTCCTTGATATATCTGGTGTTCAGATACTATCGGCAATATTACGTCTACGCGTAATCTCCCTAAGTCTTATCTCAATTTTCCGTCCAGATAAGTATGCTGAAATTGTATCTTTTAGGAATCGCCTGTAACCAATTCAAGTCTTCTGTTTCCAGGCTTTCCTTTCCTTCCGGGACGTCTGGACTAATTTCGGCTTTAATATTATCCTCGCTATCTTGATTATCGATTTAAGATAGCTTATCAGGATGAACAAGGATTCCTTTAATGTCGATATTAAATTGATCTTTCGACAATGCTTAGTTCGCCTCGGAACGTATTCGCAGATTGTCGATATGTAAGGTGAGTCCGTCTGCAAATCCAATAACGGAAACTATTCACCAAACACTCCGTGCTATGGGAATGTACTGATGTTTCCTAGCTTAGCAAATGATCTTCTTCAACGCGTCAACTACAATATCGTTGTCGTCCTCGAAGGTAATAGTTATTCGTTCAGGATAATACTTATCAAAGGTGCGGGGCTGCCGCTACACAAAGCTAATAGATTTTATAGATATAATAGATATGTATAGGTATCATAAAAACTTAATAATAAATAACGGTTTTCTTCCGCTGTTAGGTATCGCTGTGTCTTTTGCTGCTAGAGCTTGTCCTTCTCATTGTCGGAACAATGTAACCTCTTTATAGAAAGTTCTCGGGATGTTACGCATGCGCACCCATACTTCCTTTCCATGATTCTGATTGCAATGTGCTTTCTGCGTCTTACATTCTTTATCGTCCGCATGCATGCTAAGGCAAGTCGGCTGATCATTGACCGCATGCATACAATGGCAAGTCGGTTCTTATCATCCGCATGCATGCTAAGGCAAGTCGGCTCTTAAATGCGCCTAGTAAAGATTGCCACGATTCCCTTAGGTTATCGTGTTCAAGCCGGTGCGGTATTAAAGCGTTACGCTCCTGATGACACTCAGGCCACACCCGCAGGAAATCATATATCAAGTTATAATTTCAACTTGGACATCTCACTCTCGTATGGTTCGGTAATCGGGAACAACTGCCAACATAGTGTACAGCGTCTTCGAGCTAATCAATACTGTAGTATGATTGCATCATAGGTTTACGTGGCGGACAACCACAACTATGCCGATATAGATCAAATGACACGCACGTAGCGTTGCAGTTGCCGTTCTGTCACAATTCAATGTGCAGGGATGCTCCGACCTCATATCAACAGTCATGCCATAATCTTTCAATCACGTCGCTGCTTAGGCTGGGACTATTCCCTTTGGCCGGGGAGTGCCCAGGGCTCTGACATCACACAAGACGTCAGCCTTAAGATCCCACGTACTAGCTTGCAACTATCGATTGCCGTGTCTGCAGGTCGAGGTAGTCCTCAGTATGATCACACATAATCACTCTAAAGTCAGGTGTAAATCTGATTGAAAATAACATGCTCGGCCGGGTTACATTCCCATTCGATCTGGCTATGTTATTGCATCATCAAATCAGCTGCCGCAGCATTTTGCTTTCAATGAATCCGCTAAGCCT
>Ga0307512_10001700_pt1 | contig 30077 bp, 23 predicted proteins | sample 14_EM_MG_FD_200267 | JGI IMG/M metagenome (GOLD analysis project Ga0307512, IMG submission 200267) | Populus trichocarpa ectomycorrhiza microbial communities from riparian zone in the Pacific Northwest, United States - 14_EM | ecosystem: Host-associated > Plants > Roots > Unclassified | place... | reverse complement strand
TTCTTGGTTTCCGTTCCGAATGTCGACGTCAACGCCACACTCCAGCAGGAACCTGACGATGTGAAGGTGTCCGCGACTCGATGCCGAGTGGAGTGGGGTCCAACCTTTCTTATCCCTGGGAGACATGGAGGCGCCACGGTCAACTAAGAGGCGTGCGATGTCGAGGTACCCAAACCAGGATGCTAGGTCCAAAGGGGTCTGCTCCTCGACATTCCGACTGTCAAAATTTGCACCATGCTTGATGAGCAACTGTGTGATGTCGAGGCGCGCATAAGCTGATGCGAAATGAAGCGGAGTCACGCGATTTGCTGTCTGTGCATCCACATCAGCTCCTCCATCAAGCAGCAGCTCTGTAACGTCAAAGTGTCCATATCGTGAGGCTGAGTGCAATGGGGTCCAGCCTTTATTATCTCGGCAATTCAAGTCGGATCCACGGTCCAAAAGGAGACGTGAAACTGCAAGCCTCCCATAACGACAAGCCATATCCAACGGAGTCTCCTGATTGTTGTTCCGTGCATCGAGATCTGCTCCAGATAGAAGTAGCAGTTCTGCAATGTCACGATTCCCATGTCGTGCTGCGGTATGTAGTGGAGTCCGGCCTTCATCGTCCGCAACAGTAACATTTGCGCCGGAATCAATGAGGAGCCGGACAATGTCAGGGCTTCCTCTGCCTGCCACCCTGTCCAATGCGGTCTCTTGCTCGCCGCTACGTACGTCAACTACCTCAACGCGTTGAATCACCCGATGAGCCGGTTGGAACATTGTACTAGCCGATGCGAGGTGCAATGGAGTCTCACCGCCCTGCTTCCTTTGGTTCACATCCACGCCGCGTCCCAATAATATTTTAACGATCTCTAGGTGCCCATGACGTGAAGCAATGTGCAACGGAGTCCCACCCTGATCGTTGCAGGAATTAGGGGCCGCATTGTTATCAAGTAGCAGCTGTGCAACTTCGGAATGTCCCCCGACTGAGGCGGCATGCAATGGAGAGCCGTGAAAACCGCCCTTTGAGTTAACGTGTGGAGGATGTACCGCGATGAGATATTCCACAAGACCACGGAAACCGCACAGTGAGGCATAATATAGAGGTACCGCCTCAGGCAGCTGTGGGCGTACGTTGGGCATGGGTCCCACCCAATTATGATCAATGTCATATAGCCAGATCCACGGCGCAAAATGTGGCTTCGCCTGATCAAAGAGTCGTTCCATGAGGTCCTGAACGTAGGATGACACGTTTCTAAACTGGGCATGATGTACCCAGTATTGAGCGGCATATCTGGAGAGAGGGAAGTGTCGTCTGGAATTTCTGTCGAAAGTTTCATCAAGTTGAAGGAGGACAGTGAGACTAGAGCGCGCAAGGGTGGTATGCGCAGGTTCGGGGAGAATATGATAGTATGCAAGGTGTTTATCTGCGGTCGCGAGACGGTCCGATGTCAAGAACTCTTTGACCGAGAAATGGGAAAATTGGACAACTTGGGAGTCATCGACATTGACGATGGCGACGAGACTAGAACATGCGGACAAGATCGCCTCTTCTGCGTCTGGTGGGCGCCAATCTGAGTTATATGTGGGGGGTCCCGCGACGTCAAATCGGATTGCAAGAACCTCCGTGAGTTCCTCAAGGCGAAGGGGCCGAATCGACACTGAGAGGCATTGGAATAGCCGCTGAGCATACTTTTGTTTTTCTTTATCTATGCCCAATAGCGTTTGTTCGTAGGTTTGATCGAGACTCTCTGGCAGTTCGGCCAAAGCACTACGAATGCTGGCCGGAAAGTTTCGTCGGAGCCTGTCGATCTGGCAAACCACCCATCTGAACCTGTCACAAAGTGAGTGTCCAGGTAAAGCGCCAATAATCTGACCTAGCTTACATCCCGTCCGCTCTTTCGGAGAGCGTATCGATCACCAGTTTCTGGTCCTCCTCTCTCCATCTACGCATCCTCCGATCTGAGTGTACTACCGACTTGATGTACTCGATCATGTCCTGTTTTTGTCCATTTTCGTCATGGAGAGATATTTGCAGAGGCTTCAATGGGTCCAGAACCGTGCGGATATCAATTTCCGGACGGCTAGTGACGCATAGATATAAGTTTGGAAGGTCTAAACCAACGAGTTCTTCGATGAGCTCCAGGACTTCTTCGCGCGCTGATGGCGTCCCTGAGATATTTGGGCATTCATCAAGAGCGTCGACCACAATATAGATTGGGCCTTGTCCTGGCAAGCCCAGCATGTCCTTGATGCAATCTGACATCGAAAAACTAGTGGGCTTTCGGGTGCCGCCAGCATTGACCGAATATAATCGGGAGAGAAGTTCGTGGCAAGAATCCGATTCAGCGGAGAGTTGGGAAAGGAGAGAGGAAAGGAGGCCATAGAGGCTTTGTTTCTTCACATCCCGAAAATCCAAGTAATAATAGGCCATCCTTGCTAGTCCAGCGGCACGCATGCCCTCGATTTCCTGAACGATTGCCGAACTAGTTGGGAATATAAATGAGTTCGAACACAGCCAATGAACTACCAATGGGATACGCACAGAAGAGTGCTTTTCCCCGATCCAGCTATCAGACGAAATCATCAATGGGAGGATCACGATGGTGATGGAGGAAACATACGCTTCCCATGTATCCACAGGAGTGACCCTCTCAATCTCCATTCTGTTAATACGTTGCCCTCAAAGAACCATGTTGCGGTCCCTTTGTGGTGTGCCTTCCGGACAAAGTCATGGTTTGTCGAAGGGTCCGGAGGGGAGAGCCATCGTTGGACCTCTCTTTGTAGCTGCTCACCTGCGAGGAAGTTTCAGTCAAGCGGAGAAACCGAATAGAATGAGAGTGTAACAAACGTTTCATTTTGTTCGAGTCATTTACCAACTGGTGAAGGTCGACTACGATCGCAAGTGAGCAAGGGAAATACCTCTACTGAGGGAGGTACATACCCAAGGCTTGTCGAATGCCACTCGTAGATGCCTTACCATCTAATATCAGAATGGGACGTCAGCAAAGAATTTTGGGAAAAATCGAGGAAAAACTGCCAACCATGCATGACTATTTTCATATTATTCATAAGTTCATGGACTACACCCAAAGTCTGTGCGACGGTTATCCGAGCTTCGTCCTGGGTCAATCGATCAATCCTCTGGAGTACCGCCTCGACCTCGCTCTCCCCTAATAGTTTCCTTGCGAACTTTTCTACGACACATTGAGCACGGAGGAATGTATATGGTATGTTATACTTACTGAATCTTCCCTGATTGATCTGTTTCGTCGCGAGGGAAAGCACCGAAAGTAGTTCGGCCATGATTTTAATGATGATGTCTGTCATGAGCGGGGTGGGCGGAATCTTGGTATAAATTTCGAGACGTTTGAGGAAACTCGTTAAGCATTCGAAGAGATCAAGGAGAGCATCATAGCTCGAACTGACACCAGTGGCAGCCTAGCATATCCATATATCATGGGAGGATCGGATAAAAACGTGTCAAACGACGTACAGCGAGGAGAACGTCAAGTCCAACAAAGATAGCTTTTGCCGGGGGAAACGGAGCCTGTCAAAGCTGGGATAAATAATCACACAGAAAAAAAACACCGGAAAGAGTGGTGGCTCACCAGGCTAACCGCCTCGCCAAGAATATCTGAGAACGCATGAATGACCCTCACGACTGGGCTGAGGCAGCTTATAAGACTCCGATTCCCTTCGCGGTATTCCTTGAAAGCCTTCTCGCGCTCTCCAAGTAGTTCGAGGATGTCATTCGGAGAGCTTGAGACTTGGAGCTTCTCCGCGAAGGGATTCTTGGAGAGGTCTATCCCAGTGATGTTCGCGTAGTCCTCCAAGGCATCGATGATGAATTGGAAGTTCGCCTGAGATGAGGGAGTGGATGTATATTCAGTATGTCGAGTTGACGCCATAAAGGAGACAGATGGTCCGCAGCTTGTTCAGACAGGATTGATTATGGAGAATGAGATCAAATCGATCAGCATGCAGGACCTCTGGAGGGTTGTGACTGATTGGGATCATGAGGATGACTCATCATCGATGGTGACCTCGGCATCATCCGAGTTCCCGCTCACAACCGTAAGAGGTAACAAACTCCCCTCTTCTGAGGCTTTCTTTTACAACCGTTCAACTGCGTTCCCTTTCAAGCCAGCCATTTCTTAAGGGTCCCTCTTTTCCTCATGACTTGTGGTTACTGCAAGTATCCACGTTTTTTCCTTCTTTCTTCCCTCACCTTCCCCTTTCTACCTTTCCTTTCCACCTGCCCTTTCCTCCTCTTCGCCCTCCCCTTGGATGATTGACGGTTGAACGTCTGGACGCCTAGCCCCTCCCGTGCCTTGGTCAACCGCATTCCTCAGGCTTCGTCCGACCTACTCGCCGCTAGCCGTCGCGCCATTCACTCGCTGACTAAGGGTCGGAGTTCGTCGTCCGATCCACGGCTTCGCTCCCTCGTCTCACATTCACCATCTACGGACGCAGTCGATCATGATCAACACCCACCGGCGTCAAGTAGAGCCCCCTCCTCTTGGAAAACGTTCCATTACCCAACAAGATTATGTTGCCTCCCGTCCCGCGGAACCAAAAGATTGAGTCCGCCCACGCCAACATGATAACAACGAAGGATGCAAAGCCCAAGCCCGCATGTCGGCGGTCAATGCCGGGTGGTGTCGTGGAGGAGATCACATCGAAAGTGCAGATAGGGGACTGGAGTATACGGATGTCCTTACTACAATTCTAGAGTGAGTTTCGCCCATCCTGCACCATCGTAATCTCCCTTACTTGTAATGTTTTATATCTGCAGAGAGGAGGATGGGTGCGTGGGTCCCTACCTGTGCAAGGTTGACCCTGTCGACGCGCCAAAGTCCGCTCGATCATTGATCCTTACTGCGTCGCCAACCGTAGCCTCTTGGTGGGTGCACGAGCTACCCACATTATAGCATCCGACACCATCACGTCCGAGCCAGCGCAATCGCCGAGCGTTCCTGCAGGCTCTTCCTGTGCATACGATGGTGCCCAAGCGTCCTCACTGCACAACCTCCGATCTGGGGAGAGGACACCGCCTGGGAATCTACGACAGAGTCGTCGGATGATGAGTTGGATGATGACCGGCACCAGTTCCGCGTCGAGTGGATCGGCGTTGACGTGTCTCATTGATCGGATTTTGACTGCGGGTCGTTCTCTCCTCTGATCTGCGGTTCGCGTGCATGCCAAAGTATCTTGCCTGGCGCACAACCAATGAAAGCCCCGCGACGGGAGACGTGCTCACGTATCAAAGGGGATCATCGTCCTCTGATGTAAAAGCCGCCCCCTTACCGCTGGTTCTCTTCGTCCACGTCATGGTTCAGTTAAAGTCTCACTTTTCACTTCAGTTGTTGTGTTAGTTGTCTAGGCCACTCTTTCCTTCTCATGGCAGACTATACTTGATGTGTGTTCATCCCCCCGTTCTCCATGGCATTCCATCCTCGGCACCCCCCATCCCACATGCGATCTTACTTATCGCCTCTCATCATCTCATCTTTATTTTTAGTCATGCTCCCCGTTATCGTTTGTAGGGCCCCTTCGCCCAGATTAGGGTTGTCAGTTTTGTAATATGCTAGTCGCATGGCTTGCTAGCGCTCCGCGCTCCTCCTAAACGTACAGTCCTTGGTTCCCAGATTGCCATGGTGACTTGTCCATTTTCCTGTCGTGAACTTTTTGTCATTTGATTGCTCGCGGTCGCGATCAACTCATCTAGATCAGAGTCACATATCAGACATGCTACGGTATGTCCGTTCGGAAGATATTTCACAGAAAACATCATTCCGCGGCTCTTTATCGTTGGGGCGAGCAACTGGTCTGGCGTTGTCGCCGCACCCAACGGAAGCTAGCTGGGGTAGGCTGTTCTGCCAAGCGGCTAAAAGAAAACTTACTGCATCGCACTCACACTCTCTGCGATCCGACTACGACGATCTCGACGACGACGCCGATGACCAAGGGTTTCCAACCTGGGTGTGAGCGACTTAACAGTGGGCGCTTCTTGATGCGAACAATCCCAGCCAGCAAACTCTTCCTTTCTCAGCACAGGCCTTCCGGAACATGTCCGCTCTTGACCAAAAGCTCGCCGCTGCGCTCGCTTCTCGCGAAGATCGAGGCATCAGACGACGTCTCCCTCCAGCCTCCCTCTCACTTCTCCCGCCAACTCCCGGCATCACCTCCGATCACACCTCCGATGTCTCTTCCAACCACCGTCTCTACGACCATCACCACTGCATCAGCGAAGCGCTTTTCCCTCGCGGCGAACTTCTGCATCGTATGTGTCGCGCAGGGCACAACGGAAGACACGATTGGGGTGGCGCTCGTGTCGTTGGACAGAATTGGCGCGAGTGGATGAGGAGGACAAGGGCCCAAGGTCGTCCCGCATGTCTCAGGTATGTCTCCTGTCCCTTTTTTTTTGACTCTCCTGGATTTGCAATGAGAATGCGGTTTCTCACCCATTAGCCTAAGCACACTGAAGTGCAAATTGCGGCGGTGGAGCGGGGTCGGGAGGCTATTGTGAGTAAAGCACGACTCGCAGGTGTACGGTAAGACTTATGGCGGCGTATCTATGCTTGGATGGATGGGTTCCGCTAAATTCACGTAGGTACGGTGCCCCTGCATGGGGACGCCGTCATCGCGGGAGATATAGGAGTTACAGGGTGAGGGCCGCGAACCAAACCAACCACTCGACATCCCACCATGATCCAGCTCTACAATTTCATTCTTCAGAAACTACGTACAAGAGGAGATGTAGCGTTATTGCTAGTTTTTCAAGAATTTGCTTCCACTCGGGCCATTCATCATTTCCTCGATTCCGAGTCGCTCCCTATCCACTGAGTGCTCTCCCCTCCCAAGCGATCCCTGCGACCCACCCAACAACTGAGTCTTGTCCACGATATTTCGTGTGGGGGCATGTGGGTACATGGTCCACACCTCTTGGAGCGAAGGTCAACCGATCGAACGTATTTTGAGTCCGTGCGCAAGAGTGGAGGAGACAGCGCGGTTGCGGAGTGTTTCAAGCAACGCCCCAATCATGAGAGGTCACAGTCAAAGTTGTCGTAGGGGTACACTATCGAGAAGGAGGCGCGCTACAGGATAGAAAGTGTAGCAAGGGAGATGCCGTGCAGGCACTGGAAGCATTTCACGCGGTCGAGGACATGCGCCGCAAGCTTTGCAGGGGGGGAGGAGGGAAAGAAGAGCATTCAAGTGCGTTTTACTGGGCCCTACGGCCGGAAAGCGAAGAGAGGACGGAAGCAAGTGTCGGTTTGGCCTTGCCGTCCTAGAGAAGGTCGGGAAATAAGGATTGAAGAGGATACTGGGGTTTCTGAGAAATAAGTAAATTTGGGGGCACGCATTGCGGCATTGTTGAGCAAGGAATCCGGGGATAGGTGTGTTCGTCAACAACACCGTGACGACTGTTCGTCGCTAATGAGAATGTGCAACGTAGGGAACACACGACCTCGAAGCTTACGTAGTGGCCAGAAGCCCCGCCGACGAAGGCGCTTGAGGAGACCCGGAAGGAAAGAAGGAACTCCATGGACCGAATTAACGTCGTGATAGTGGGAGCGGCGCAACAGTTCCATCCAAACTATACAGGCTCTCGACCGCAACGGGACGCTACACCCTCCTTCAGCGCGACAGATTCGGCCCGGAGCGCCCGGAGCGCGCGCATGCGAACGGCCGGCGGAAACGTGGTGCGACGCGCGATGCGCGTGCTCCGGCGTGGACCGAAGCGTGGATGGCTGCGTCGTAGAGGAGCGCGTTGCCCGGCTGCGGTACGCACGCAAAGAAGCCTGCGTTGGCGTCGAGGCCCGAGTCGAAGAGGAGGACTGCGGGCGCGCGGAACGTACGCGCGAAGCCGGCCTCGAGCGCTGCATGGGCGTGGTTGTAGACGAGGAGGCGCGAGCCGCCTGGGCAGAGGGCTGCCGGTGATGCGTTTAGCGCTGCGAGGACGCGGGCGCGGAGGAGCGGGGAGGTGGAGAGGTTTCACATGCCGGCCAAAAGCGACGAAAAATAAACGAAGTTAGCCTCGCAGTCATAATCACGTAGCAGAGCTAAGGAAAACAGGAGCAGAGAAACAAAAAGAACAGCCCATACCGCGAAAGACGCGCTGACTTCACCGCAGCCGATATCTCTAAAGTGCAGCAGCACGCTCAGCTTCAGCTTGTTTAAAATATCCTTGCTTGATATTTCCTCAGGGTACGGTGTCGAAGTGGAATGGTGGGCATGATGTAGTGTCGAGAGGGACGTAGAGAGTAGAGGAACCAATTCGACGTGGAGCCAATGGGTTTAGTTGCATGGGGGAAGTACGGATATCGCTTTTTTGTTTCGATAGTTCGAGGGAGAGCTAGGGGGGACAGTAGAACGATATTGAATCGAACCATGCACAGAACAGACTCAAGAACACGAGCGCTGAGCGGAGATTGTATCCCAGTCCCAGTCTCAGTCAAAAACATCTGTGCCATCAAGCCGGGAAGTACGGGCCGGAGTTCGTCTTCTGCCAGTCTTCAGTCTTCTGCCCTGACATCGACCGACAGGCCAGCCAAGTGATCAGCGAGTGACACCGACTCGGGCCTCAAGCGGAGTCAGGCATCATCGCATCATCAACCAGAACATTTCTTTCTTAAAAACATTTCCGTTCCCATGTGAGCATACACCCTTCCCATGCCGGAGGAAACGACTTCATTGGTAAACTTCTGCTGGTATTCCGATCGTCGGTTGATGTCGGGTACTAGTGCCGTGCGTGCCACTGCCACTGCGTGGATGGGAGGACCCAGAATATTAATGTTGGACGTGCGGAGATGAGTACAAGTGCATCAGCTCAATTTCCATTCTCGTACGTTTGACTTCTTCCAGCCTGTTAGGTATCTCGCCTACCTTATCTGCAGAGCGGGAGATGAATGTGGTGATCATATTTGGACAAGGTTGGCTTCGTTGATGCGCCGCCGAAGGCCACAAGCTTCTTTGTCACGCTGCTCAATACAACTTCTTTGGGAGGACAAGATTCAAATCTACGGAGCAGCACACGGCTTCGCGGCCAACTCTGTGCAAGCCTTTTTTTTGTAGTAATAATCACGATCGAACTCCTTCCTGATTGCCAACACAACAATATTAATGATTTGACCTCTGATTACATTTACCAAAAGTGAAGGCGGAACACTACAAGCACTTTATATTCATACGAACAGCTGCCGTCGCGATTGGTCTTCAGACAGACGATGCGTGTGTATGCTGCTACCCAAACCTCACCCTCACCCTCTTGTCACACCTCTCGGAAAGCTCCGGCCTTCAACCTGCCTTCCCCTCCCCTCTTGCTTCGGCCATTAATCCTCAGCCTGAGCTCACATATCACCATCGTCACGACAACCATCACCTCCGTCTCCTCGAACATTACGCCAACACCGCTACCTACCCTCTGCCCGGGCCTCGTTCGTGGCTGTTGTGTGCGCTTCAAGAACTACGTACGGGGTAGGACAAAGGCTGGATGAGGAGAAACTGCGAATCGATGGACGTATGTATGGCCGGGCATGGGTGCATGAGCCTCAGTGGAGGTGGATTTGTTCGAATAGCACTAGAACCGAGATGCCAATTAGACCTCAATAGAGTTATATGGTCACTTTGTCAAACCTTGTCCATCACGCACCACGCGTGTCCTGCTCCCTGAGTAGATCTGCAACCCTACGATGTCCCGATTGCAATGATAGTTGATATGGAGTTTGGCCATCTTCATTCAACGTTTGTGTATCCGCGCCACGTTCGAGTAACAGCTTCACAACTCCGAGGTGTCCGTTGTAGGCTGAGTAATGAACTGGAGTCCAATAGCCGTACTCCCGTGCGTTCACATTTGCGCCGTGGTCTAGGAGTACCCGCGAGGTTTCGACCTCTCCCTCTCGTGATGCCTTGTGCAGCGGGATCCGCCCCGCATGATCACGTGAATTTACCTCCGCGCCACGTTCCAGGAGCAGCTGCACGACGTCGACTCGCCCCTTGGCCGCTGCTGCATGTAGTGGTGTCTTGTAACCTTCATTTCTGGTATTAATATCGGCGCCCCTGTCGAGTAACGACTTCACCACGTCATATTTTCCCTCCTTACAGGCTGTGTGCAACGAAATCGAATTCTCCTCCTTGTCGCCCACATAGGTGCCAGGCTGAGTTATGTCCAATGCGGCTGATTGTATGCTGCATCGAAAAATTTGATATACCTTGCACCCAGCCAGGAAGCTTGCAACTTCGACTTTGTCGTTTTTAGAGGCCAAATCTGCTGCCGTTTCATGGGCTTTGTTATGGGTGTCGACATCTGCTCCATGCGCAAGTAGCAGTTTTACAACCTCCAGGTGGCCGCCTTGTGAGGCTGAGTGTAATGGCGTGCATCCGGAGCTGTCCGTGGTATGTATATTTGCTCCTTTTTCGATTAGAAAACGCACGATACCGATGGACCCTTCGAATGATGCTCGGTCGAGGGGAGTTTGTCCCACGTCATTGGACACATCGACAGTTGCGCAGCGCTGAACCAATAAAGCAGCGACCTGGAGGTTGCCATTAGCCGATGCTAGGTGTAACGCGGTCCATTGGCTGTCATCCTGGACATTCGGATCGACACCGCGGTCCAGCAGCACACGCGTCATGTCAACATGTCCGTGGCGCGAAGCGAAGTGTAAGGGGGTTGAGCCCTTGTCATCCCGTGCGTTGATGTTGGCCCCTCGCTCGATGAGCAGATTCGCTACTTCAGCTTTCCCTTTGCTCGATGCCAAGGCCAATGGGGTCCATTGTGTCACGTTCCGAACATCTATTTCGGCACCAGCGTCGATCAACAGTCGGACGACGGGGAGATGCCCATTTCTTGACGCTGAGTGGAAGGGTGTCCAGCCATTTTCATCCCAACAAGAGGCGCCTGCGCCATGCGCGATTAAAAGGCGGGCACATTCGGTGTGTCCGTGCAATGAGGCCTGGTCCAGGGGAGTCTGCTGTTTGTCGTTCCGGCTATTAATATAAGCACCGTGTTCTAGCAGTAACTGTGCGATATCATGGTGCCCACATCGTGATGCCCAATGTAGTGGGGTATCTCCATTCTTGTCGCAGGAATCAACGTCTAAGCCACGATCTATAAGGAACCGTGAGAGTTCCAGCCTCCCATAACGACAGGCCAGTGCCAATGGCGTTTCGTGAGAGTTGGTCCGCGCTTCGAGACTTGCCCCAGATGCGAGTAACAGCTCCACAAGTTCACAATTCCCCGTATATACCGCCGCGAGTAGTGGAGTCCAACAATTCTTTTCTGGGAAATTCATGCCTGCGCCAGAATTAATGAGGAGCCGCGCAAGCTCAAGCTGGCCGTTGAATGCCGCCCGGTGCAAAGCGGTTTCTTGTTCCTGACTGAATTCATCAACCACTGCACCGTGTTGAATAAGAAGCTGGGCCACTTCCACCCTTCCATAAGACGATGCGTAGTGTAAAGCAGTCCATCCGTCCTTATCCTTTTGGCTCACATCCGCGTCACAGTCCAGTAATATCTTCACAACTTCGACGTGTCCACGTTGTGATGCAGAGTGCAACGGGGCATTGCCGATATAGTTACACAGATGAGGGTCAGCATTGTGGCCAAGTAGCAGCTGTACGATTTCAAAATGTCCCTTGACAGAGGCAGCATGCAACGATGTGTCGTAAAATCCGCCCCTGGCATTGATGTCTTGTGGATGAGCCACGACAAAGCGCTCGATGAGATCACGGAAACCACACAATGACGCATAGTACAGAGGCACCGCTGAAGGCTGCGGAGGGTGTCTCGCAGACATTGAATCCAACCAATGGCGGTCGATATCGTATAACCAGACCCATACCGCAAAGTGTGGTTTTGATGCATCGAGGAGATCCTCCATTAGGTCTTGAACCTGTGACGACACACTCCTGAATTGGGCATGATCGATCCAATATTGAGCCGCATACAGGGCGAGAGGAAAGTGCCGTATGTCATCTTTGTCTATTTTGTCACCGAGATAAAGAAGAAAGCTGAGGCAAGCGCGCACAATGGTGGTATGTGCAGGCTCGGGGAGGATGTGATAGCATGAAAGAGGCGGTTTTTTGTCCGCGAGTCGTTCCGATGTCAAGAACTCTTTGACAGAGAAGTGCGCAAATTGAACAACTCTGTGACCCGCAACACTGACGATGGATATAAGACTAGAACAAGCAGACAAGACCGCCTCGTTCGCATCTGCTAGTCGCCAATCTGGGTTGAATATGGGACGCATTGACTCGTTGAAATAAACTGCAAAGATCTCTGCAAGTTCTTCGACGCGAAGAGGGCGAATGGAGACAGCGAGACATTGAAAGAGACGTTGCGCATATTCTTGCTTCTCCCTATCGATCCCTAGCAGTGTGCGGCTATATGTTTCATCCAGACTTTCTGGCAAGTCATTCAAAACGCGCCGAATACTTGAGGGGAGACAGCGACGTAGTCTGTCAATCTGGCAGACGACCCATCTAAACCTATGAGTTCATGTGAGTGTCTGTTGCGAAGCACAAGGAGATTGACAGAAAAACTCACATGCCATCTGCCTTGTCAGAAAGCGTATCGATGACCAGCTGCTTGTCCTCCTCTCTCCAATTCTTCATCTTTCGGTCCGAATGAATGACAGACTTGATGTACTCGATTATGTCATTCTTTTGTCCATCTTGATCATGGAGCGAGATTTGGAGTGGCTTCAAAGGTTCAAGGGCATTTCGTATGTCGATCTCGGGACGGCTAGCCACGCATATACGAACATTCGGAAGGTTCAGATTAACAAGTTCATCAATGAGGTCCAGGACCTTTTCGCGGGCAGACCGCACCCCAGAGATATCAGGACACTCATCGAGAGCATCAATGATGATATAAAACGAGCCCTGTCCCAGCGATTCTAACATCTCCTTGATGCACCGTGCGAGCGAACTACTGGTTGGCTTTCGTCCACCACCATCATTATCTGAATATAATTGGGAGAGAACCTCGTAGCATGTATCCGATTGGGCGGAAAGTTGAGAAAGGAGAGAGGTGAGGAGGCCATCGCGGTCTTGCTTTTTGACATCCCGAAAATCGAAATAATAATAGGCCATCATGGCCAATCCAGCTCTGCGCAGGTATTCTATGTCGTGAATGATTGCGGAACTAATTGACCAGATGATTGAATTGAACAAATAAAGTGATGGATATACAACATACATGAGCGTGCTTTTTCCGCAACCCGCTATCAAATAAAGGAGCCATCAATGTTAAGTAGCGCGCTGGCAGTTAGGGGGGCATACGTTTCCCGTGAATCCACAATAGTGACCCTCCCGATTTCCAATCGGTCACTACCCCGCTCTCAAAGAACCATTTTGCGGATCCTTCATGGTGTCCTTCAGAAACGATGTTGTGGTTCATCGAAGGGTCAGGAGGAGAGAGCCAAAGTCGGACATCCTTTTGAAATTGGTCGCCTGTACGGTGGAGTCTGTCTCAGTGGATATAGATCAGAAAAATGGAAACAAACGTTTCATCTTGTTCACGTCGTTTGCCATCTGCTGAAGGGACACTACAACCCGAAATGAGCACGGGTGATAACCAATTCGCGCGAGACACATACTTAAAGCCTGGCGTATGCTATCCATTGACGCCCTCCCATCTAACGGACAGTACGCTAAGCGGAATGTCAGTGGCCAATCAAGGAGAATTACACACCTTCCATCACTACTCTCGTATTATTTACAAGACCATGGACCACACTCAAAGTCTGTGCAACGGTTGTTCGAGCCTCTTCCTGGGTTAATCTGTCTAGTCTTTGGAGCACAGCCTCAACTTCGCTTTCCCCTAGCAGTTTCTTTGCGAACTTCTCTATAACGCAGTGAGCAACGGTAGTTTATCAACGGTGAAAGGCTCACTGAATCTTCCTTGTTTTATCTGTTTTGTGGCAAGAGCAAGCACTGAAAGCAATTCAAGTAATATTTTGACAATGATGTCCGTCATTATTGGGGTTGGCGGAATGTTTGTATAAATTTCGAGGCGTTTGAGGAAACATCCAAGGCATTCAAAGAGTTCAAGAAGAGCATCATAGCTTGAACTGACTCCACTGGCGGCCTGGAATGATGACATGTCAGATGAGATCCAATGGTGTTGAAGGGGCGTACGGCTAGGAGAACATCGATGCCTATAAAGACGGCCTTTGCCGGTTGGAAGGGGACCTAGTAGGATTACATTATTTAATATATTAGCACAGAAGTTCCAACGCGAGAGGCTCGTGAATATGTGGCTTACCAGGCTGATTGCCTCGCCAAGAATGCGGGAGAATGCATGAAGGACACGAATTGCTGGGCTGACGGACGTAATCAGCCTCCGATTACCATCGCGATATTCTTTGAAGGCCTTTTCCCTTTCTTGGAGTAGTTCAAGGATGCCGTCGGCGGTATTGCCTCGCTGGAGTTTCTCAGCAAAGGGATTGTTAGAAAGGTCTACTCCGGTGAGTTTGGCGTAGTCACCCAGGGCGTCGATGAGCAATTGGGAGTTAGACCGTGGCCCAGATGTCATTGTATGGCTAACGAAGGACGTGAAATCAACAGAAAGTTCGTTCGTTCAGGGGGGAGTGATAAAACGCAGACGGAAAGTCCGCCGTGAGTTCGAAGAAAGTGGAAGGATAAACGCAGTAGAACCCAAGCACGTTCGATCCGAGAATGCGCAGAGGAGCAAAAATAAAGCGGAATGGTGGGTGTTAACCGCTCAACTGCTGGAAAGAGTACACACAAATTGGGGAAAAGGGGACTCGAATTCCGCACGGATCCAGGTCAGGCCAGAGGGGTTAAATACAAGTTTAAAAGTAGCTAATGGAGCCTAGGCTACTTGTGCATAACAAAGAAAGTGTGGAGCAGAGATGATGGGAGCGCGCGCGCGCTCCCCTGTGGCGTCAGTCGAGTCGGGCGTCGGTCGGATTCGGGTGGTGCACGTGGACGGTCGGGCAGAGGTCGAAATGGGCCAGTTCCGAGGCCAGCATGCATGCATGCGTTACAGTGAGAGTGAGCAAGATTAGATGCACGAATTGATGACCACGATATACGGATGCCCAAAGGCTGTGATGCTGTCAAGACTCCTGCTGTACGCACGATGATGCCAAGGATGATGCCCCGTTTTAAGGAAATGAACAGTAGCACGCATAGATGAGAGGGAAAGAATGTCGTTCTGTGGTGTGCTGCGCAGTCTAATATACGTGCGAGTACATCCCTACAGTAAGACTGTGCTACCATCAGCGGGGACGCCACTGGTAATACCTGCGCGCTGATGTATGTACTGTACACCGACCGTTGTATCAGGTTGGCGCCGGATCGCCGGTGCGTGTGAAAAATGGTTTCACAAAGCGCTCTTAAGTTAGCACCGTTTGTCCATGGCCTTCCAAGACCCTTCCGAGTCTGGTCGGAAGTCAGGTCATGGATGCACCCCACTCCACGCACACTTTCATCGTCCCTATGCGAATGGATTGATATCGCTTCACGTGCGCTTTCCCACGGCCTGTCACGCGTAGAACCGCACAAGAACCGCTGCGTGGGGCAACGTGTGGAGTTCACAAAATTTACCTCGCCTGCCAGACCTTTTCACCTTTCGACCGTGGGCCGCGAGCCATTTGGGTGAGAAACTGTTCTGGAACTGAAGTCCGTGAGGGCGCAGACCAGGTGAGTTGATCTATTGATCCTGGTCTTAAAATGTGCTGCGAGCCGCCCCATAGACAGGACTCGAAACGAATGGCCTTCACAAGCAACCGACTTCAGACACGACTCGGCACTTGTCTTCCCTTGCCTCGACGCTCGCGCTTTCTTCATCACAAGAATCGTAACATCGAACTCCGTCTCATCATTCCCCTCACTTTCGTTGTCACGTCACCACTGGCAGCACCAACATCGCCTTCACTTATACGACTACCACCTTCGTTCTTCCACCAATACGCCCTCGCTCACGGCCTTGCTGCTCCAGCCAGCTCTTCAACAACCGATGTCTATTCCACACCCCTCGTACCACACCCACCCCTCCGCACACTCATCGCTGTGACCCTCCATCATGCGTGAACCCTGGTGTGGCCTGATCTGGACTTTCGGATGACGACTCCCTCACACACCCTCTCACCTCTCTTGCCAACTCCCATCACCGGCTTCGGCACACCCCCTCCACCGCGTGCACCTTCACCACCACCACTGCAGTAGCTACCACCTCCGGTCAGCCCACGCCCCCGCATCCAGCACCAGCAGATTTCTCCTCAAGCTTCTACCATCCCCTCTCCCTCTCGACATTCCCATTCCTTTAAGCTTCTGTCCTTGCCACGCTCTTTTGCAAAGGTTGCGGCCCAAGTTCTGGAGCACTCTACATGCCTCCCGGAGCGCCTCTGCACATCCACACATCCCTCGCTGCGTCGTCTATCCATCGTGCATACACTCCTGTAGCGCAGCACCACCCTGAATAGCTCTATTGTTGACACTGGCCATATCACGTTTGACACCCATCCCTTTGTCCTATGCGTTCGCCTTGCGCACGGACTCAAAGCCTATCCGATGGATTTGCCTAGCACGCCGAGGGGTGCTGACCGAGTATGAGCGACTTAAGAGGGAGCGCTTTTTGATACGAACAACTGCTGCCAGCAAACCCCTTTCAGGACAGGACTTCCGAAACACGTCTGCTCTTGACCAAAAGCTCGCCGCTGCGCTCGCTTTTCGCGAAGATCGGGGCATCAGATGACGTCTCCTCCCCTCTCGCTTCTCCCGCCAACTCCCGGCATCACCTCCGATCACACCTCCGATGTTTCTTCCAATGCTTCCTCCACCCTCCCTATATCCATCACCGCAGCATCAGCTTCCGCCGTCGCACAGCCACAGCCCACACTTCCTTGCGCGGCACCAGCCGATTTTTCATCAAACGACTATCTCTCTCTCAACCTCCCTACTCCTCCGCGCCCGCGTACTCGCAGCACTAACCACATCACCGGCGATCCTCGGTTCAGGTGGCTCGCGACTCCTCGTCTACAACTACGCTCGCGCAGCGCTCCAGTGCCTCGCGTATGTTCCGCGCGCCCGCAGCCCTCCTTTTCAACTCGGGCTTCAATGCCAACCCAGGCTTCTTCGCGCGTACCGCAGCCGGGCGTCGCGCTACTCTACGACGCAGCCATCTGCGCTTCGGTCCACGACGGAGCGCGTGCATCACGCGTCGCACCGCGTTTCCGCCGCCCGTTCGCCCATAACGACGTGCTCGCGCTCCGGGCGCTCCGGGCCGAATCTGTCGCGCTCAAGGAGGGTTTAGCGTGTTGTTGCCGTCGAGAGCGTGTAAAGTATGGATGGAACTCTTGCACCGCTCCCACTATCACGACGCGGATTCAGTCCATGGAGTTCCTTCTTTCCTTCCAGGTCTCCTCAAGCGCCTCCGTCGACGGGGCTTCCGGCCACTTCGTGTGTTCTCTACGCTGCACATTTTCATTAGCGACGAACGGGCGTGTCGTTGACGAACACACCTACTTGCTCAACAATGCCGCAATGCGTACCACAAATTTACTTATTTCTCAGAAAAACGCCAGTATCCTCTTCAATCGTTATTTCTCGACCTTCTCGAGGACGGCAGGGCCAAGCCGACACGTGCTTCCGTCCTCCCTTCGCTTTCCGGCAGTAGGCCCAGTAAAACATACTTGAATGCTCTTCTTTCCCCCCTCCCCAAAGCTTGCGGCGCATGTTCCCGACCACGTGAAATGCTTCTAGTGGCAACATGGCACCTCCCTTACTACATTGTCTATCCTGCAGCGCGCCTCCTCCTCGATAGTGTACCCCTACGACAACCAACTGTAACCTCTCATGATTGGGGCGTTGCAACACCCCGCAACCGCGCTGTCTGCTCTCAACTCTTGCGTACGGACTCAAAATACGTTCGATTGGTTGACCTTCGCTCCAAGAGGTGTGGATCATGTAACCACATGCCCCCACACGAAATAACGTGGACAGGACTCAGTTATTGGGTGGGCCGGAGGGATCGCTTGGGAAGAGAGAGCACTCGGTGGAGCAACTCAGGATCGAGGAAATGACGAGTGCCCTCGTGGAAGCGAATTCTTGAAATACTAGCAATAACATTACGTCCTTTGTACGTAGTATCTGAAGGATCGGATTGTAGAGCTCGATCACGGTGGGATGTCGATTGGTTTGGTGCGCGGTCCTCATACTGTAACTCCTATATCTCCCACATACTCGTTTCGAGATGTACGATGACGGCGTCCCCATGCAGGCACTGTGCCTACGTGGATTTAGCGGAACCCATCAATACAAGCATAAACACGCCGCTGTAAGTCTTACTGTACATCTGCGAGTCGTGCCTCCACTGCCGCATTGTACACTTCAGTGTGCCTAATGGCCGAGAAACGGCATTCTCATTAGGAATCCAGGAGAGTGAAAAAAAAAAGGAACAGGAGACATACCTGGGACTGGGTCATATGTGGGACGACTTTAGGCCCTTGTCCTCGTCATCCACTCGCGCCAATTCTGTCCAACAACACGAGTGCCACCCCAATCGTGTCTTCCGTTGTGCTCCGCGCGACACATACGATGCAGAAGTTCGTCGTGAGGGAAAAGTACTTGGCTGTTCCACCCGCTGGCCAAAAACGACGAAGAATGACCCGCAGCCATAACCACGTAGCAGAGCTAGGGTGAACAGGAGCAGAGAAGAAAAAAAGGAAGAAAAAAAAAGAACAAACATGCCATAGGCCCCATACGGCGAACGATGCGCCAACTTCACCGCAGCCGATATCCCTAAGTGCAGCAGCACGCTCAGCTTCAGCTTCTTTAAAACGTCCTTACTTGATATTTCCTTGGGGTACGGTGTCAAAGTGGAATGGTGGGCATGATGTAGTGTCGAAATGGACGTAGAGAGTAGAAGAACCAATTCAATGTGGGGCCAATGGGTTTAGTTGCACGGGGGAAGTGCGGTTATCACATTTTTTGTTTCGAGGGAGAGCTAGGGAGGACAGTAGAACGGTATTGGATCGAACCATGCACAGTGCACAGTACAGACTCAAATTTTGCCAACAAGCCGGGAAGTACAGGCCGGAGTTCGTCGCCTGCCCCGACATCAACCGACAGGCCAAGTGATCGGCGCTCAGCGAGTGAGCGACTCGGGCCTCAGGCAGAGTCAGGCCTCGTCACATCAAGCAGAATATCCCTTTCTTAAAACATTTTCGTTCCCATGTGGGCATAGCATACCCTTCCCGTGCCGGAGGAACCGACTTCATTGGTAAACTTCTGCTGGTATCCCGGTCGGTGGTCGATGTTGGGTAGTGCTGTGGATGGGAGGACCCAGAATGTTGGACGTGCGGACATGAGTACAAGTGCATCAGCTCAATTGCCATTCTTGTGTGCGTTTCACTTTTTCCACTCCGTTGCTGTAGATGAACGTAGAAATCATCGATCATATTTGGACAAGGTAGGCTTCGTTGATGTGCCGAAGAAGGCTCTACAACTTCTTTTGGGAGGACGAGATTCAAATTCTTGGAGCAGCGCACGTCTTCGCCGCCAATTTTGTGCAAACCTTTTTTTTGTAGTAATCATCACGATCGAACTACTTCCTGGTTTCCAACACTACAACGATCCGACCTCTGATTGCATTTTCCAAAAGTGAAGGCGGAACACTACAAGCACTCTATATTTATACGAACAGCTGCCATAGAGATTGGTCTCCAGACAGACGATGGTTGTGTATGCTACTGCCCAAACTTCACGCTCACCCCCTTGGCTACCTCTTGCGAAGCTCGGGCCTTCAACGTTTCAACCTGCCGTCCCCTCTCCTCTAAGTCCTCTTGCCTCTCCAAGTAATCATCAGCTTGAGCTCACACGTCACCATCGCCGCAACAACCATCACCTCTGTCTCCTCGAACATTACGCCGACACCGCTACCTTCGTTCTCGGCACGGGCCTCGTCCGGCGGTGCGCGGCTGTTGTGTGCTCTTCAAGAAATGCGCAGGTGGTAGAATAAAGGCTGAAGGAGGAACTGCGAATCGATGGACGTATGTAGGGCCCGGGCATGATGCATGAGCCTCCGTGGAGGTGGATTGTTCGAGATGCCAATTAGACCTCAACGGAGTCACATGATCACTTCGTCAGACCTTGTCGATCACGCACCACGCGCCGTGTCCTGTTGCCTGAGTAGATCTGCTATCCTACGGTGTCCCGATCGTAACGATTGTTGGTATGGGGTTTGGCCATCTTCGTTCAATGCATGTGTATCCGCGCCATGTTCGAGTAACAGCTTCACAAGTCCGAGGTTTCCGTTGTAGGATGAGAAGTGAACTGGAGTCCAATAGCCGCAATCCCGTGCATTCACATTTGCGCCGTGGTCTATGAGTATCCGCGAGATTTCTACCCCTCCTTTTCGTGATGCTTCGTGCAGCGGGGTCCGCCCATCACAATCACGCGAATTTATCTCTGCGCCACGTTCGAGAAGTAGCTGCACGACCTCGACCTCCAACTTGGCAGGTGCTACATGTAGTGGCGTCTGGTAATATTCATGTCTGGAATTAACGTCGGCACCCCTGTCGAGTAACGATTTCACCACGTCATATTTCCCCTCCTTAGAGGCAGTGTGCAATGAAATAGCATTCTCCTCGTCGTCGTCCTCATGTGTGCCAGGCTGAGCTAAATCCAATGTGGCCGAGTGTGTGCTGCTTAGAACAATTGGATCTGCCTTGTACTCAGCCAGGAAGCTTGCAACTTCGACTTTGTCATTCTCAGAGGCCAAATCTGCCGCTGTTTCATGGGCCTCGTTGTGAATGTCGACATCTGCTCCACGCGCAAGTAGCAGTTTTACAACCTCCAGGTGGCCACGGTGTGACGCTGAGTGTAATGGTGTCCATCCATAGATGTCCGTGGTATGTATATTCGCCCCTTGGTCGATCAAAAAACGCACAATATCGATGTACCCTTCGAATGATGCTTGGTTGAGGGGAGCTTTTCACTTGCCATTAGACACATCGACAGTTGCGCGACGCTGAACCAATAACTTCGCGACTTGGAGGCCGCCTTGAGCCGGTGCTAGATGCAATGGGGTCGATTGGTCGTCATCCTGGACATTCGGATCGACGCCGCGGTCTAGCAACACACGCGCCACCTCAACCTGTCCGTGACGCGAGGCGAAGTGTAAGGGGGTTGAGCCCTTGTCATCCCGTGCATTGATGTTGGCCCCTCGCTCGATGAGCAGATTCGCTACTTCAGCTTTCCCTTTGCTCGATGCCAGGGCCAATGGGGTCTGTTGTGTCACGTTCCGAACATCTACTTCGGCACCAGCGTCGATCAACAGTCGGACGACAGGGAGGTGCCCATTTATTGACGCTGAGTGTAAGGGTGTCCAGCCGTATTCACTCCAACACGAGGCACCTGCGCCTTGCGCGATTAGAAGGCGGGCACATTTGGCGTGTCCGTACCATGAGGCATAGGACAGGGGTGTGAGCTGTGTGTCGTTCCAGCTATCAACATAAGCACCGTACTCTAGCAATAACTGTGCGACATCATGGTGCCCATATCGTGATGCCTCATGTAGTGGGGTGTCTCCATACTTGTCCCAGGAGTTAACGTCTAAGCGACGACCTAAAAGGAACCGTGCGACTTCAAGCCTCCCATGACGACAGGCCAGCGCCAATGGTGTTTCCCGAGATTCACTCCGCGCTTCGAGACTTGCCCCAGATGCAAGTAACAGCTCTACAAGTTCACAATTCCCGACCTGTGCCACCGTGAGTAGTGGAGTCCAACCACTTTTGTCTGTGACCTCCACGCTTGCGCCAGAATTAATGAGGAGCCGCGCAAGCTCAAGGTCGCCGCTGAATGCTGCCCGGTGCAAAGCGGTATGTTGATCGCCATCGAACGCATCAAGCACTGCACCATGTAGAATAAGAAGCTGTGCCACTTGCAGCCTTCCGCGATCCGATGCGAAGTGTAATGGAGTCCATCCGTCCCCTCCCCTTTGGCTCACATCCACGCCACGCTCCAGTAATGTCTTCACAACTTCGACATGTCCACCTTGTGACGCAGAGTGCAGCGGGAAAGTGCGGTCATGGCCACACAAATGAGGGTCTGCGTTGTGGCCAAGTAGTAGCTGTACGATTTCAAAATGTCCCTTGGCAGAGGCAGCATTCAACGGAGTGTCGTAAAATCCGCCCCAGGCATTGATGTCTTGTGGACGAGCCGCAGCAAAGCGCTCGACGAGACCACGGAAACCACACAATGACGCATAGTACAGAGGCACCGCTGAAGGCCGCGAAGGGTGTGTCTCAGACATTGGCTCCAACCAATGGCGGTCGACGTCGTATAACCAGATCCATGCCGAAAAGTGTGGTTTCGATGCGTCAATGAGGTCCTCCATCAAGTCTTGAACCTGTGACGACACACTCCTGTATCGGGCATGTTCGATCCAGTATTGAGCCGCATACAGTGCGAGAGGAAAGCGCTGTATGGCTTGTTTGTCTATTTTGTCATCGAGATGGAGAAGAAGGCTGAGGCAAGCATGCGCAAGGGTGGAATGTGCAGGCTCCGGGAGGATATGATAACATGAAAGAGGGGGATTTTTCTCTGCGAGTCGTTCCGATGTCAAGAACTCTTTGACAGAGAAGTGCGCAAATTGAACAACTTGGTAACCCGCAACACTGACGATGGATATAAGACTAGAACAGGCGGACAAGACCGCTTCGTTCGCGTCTGCTAGTCGCCAATCTGGGTTGAATATAGGGCGCGTTGACTCGTCGAAACGAACTGCAAAGATCTCTGCGAGTTCATCGACGCATAGAGGGCGAATGGAGACAGTGAGGCACTGAAAGAGACGTTGCGCATATTCTTGTTTCTCCCTATCGATCCCTAGCAGTGTGCGGCTATATGTTTCATCCAGACCCTCTGGCAAGTCATGCAAAATGCGCCGAATACTTGACGGAAGACAGCGACGGAGTCTGTCAATGTGGCAGACGACCCATCTAAACCTGTGAGTTCATATGAGCGTCTGTTGTGAAGCATCAGACGATTGACAGAAAAACTCACATGCCATCCGCCTTGTCAGAAAGCGTATCGATGACAAGTTGCTTGTCCTCCTCCTCTCTCCAATTCTTCATCTTTCGGTCCGAATGAATGACAGACTTGATGTACTCGATTATGTCATTCTTTTGTCCATCTTGATCATGGAGCGAGATTTGGAGTGGCTTCAAAGGCTCAAGGGCGTTTTGAATGTCGATCTCGGGATGGCTAGCCACGCATAGATGTACATGATGCGCAGCAATGTAGTGCAGTGACCAGGCTCACCAAGTATTCACTTAGGTACTACTGTAGCTAGTAGATGATCTGGGGGATCGACTCTATATTGTTAGGGCGAAAGCCCTGGGGTATATATACATGTGAGGCTGTGACTGTGACATGCATACTACCATATGTGCATATGTGACCTATGTATCATAATTACCACTAGTTGGGAAGTGCACCTCCATATCTGGATGGTAGCACGTGTTGGACTAATGCGTCTTCAACACTCCCCCACGTTTAGTGTACTCTTTGAGTAGACGTAAACGATCACGCATGAGCGATGCAACCTATAATGGAGCGTGGTCTCCAAAAGGTTTGCATCAGCAGACATCCCAGCCTATCACTGGATGTATTCCAAGTCATCACTTCAAAGGAAGTGATTGATTGACTTGAGAAGTATCCTTTTCTCACCACTTGAGATCTTCCAAATAGGGACACAGGGATGGAAGTTTCTCTCGAAAGTATTCTGAAGGCCTGTCCTTTTGGTTAGATCCTATGGGAGCTAAGAAGTTTCTTCACTGTGAGACGACCACTCCTTGATGGATCCATTGGACCAGTTGACAGAATCCACATCTGGTTCTGCATTAGTCAACATCCTGATCCCACAGGATAGATGTCTGGTTTCAGTGTTTGAAGACAGACATCTATCTTGCGGGAACTGGGTGATAACTAATGCATACATCTATGCATTCATCCCTGTCCCTGCCAAAGATAGAGGTCCATCTATAATGTAGCATTATATACAGAGCCCTATCTCCGACAGGGAGCACGGCTGAATGTATATTAGTATGCCACTTATTTGAGAGCGAGTATAGCGACTAACGAAGTACAACTTCATTATCCTCTTGGGGAAGGATATGAATTGAAGAGTGTCCAATCTTCAATCCGTATCCTTTCTTAAGACAATAATGAAGTTAACTTTGTTAACCACTATCCTTGTCCCCACATAAGAGGTTTATAGCTATACTATTTCCCAGAGAATCAGAGAGTACCAGAGGATAAGCTATCCTTGTTACCCTCTTTGAGACGATTCCGAGGTGAGCTCATCCTTCAGAACTCTCTTGCTCTCTGGGAATCTCTCCACTGATTGGAGTGATTTGACACCCATGCTCTTGGTCTTCCCGCAATAGGGTTGTACAGAGTGAGTGTTATAAACACAATGCTCTACACACCCTTATTGCAAGAATCAAGAACATGGATATCTCATCATCACCTCATGAATCCCCTTCTAGGCTAGGTAGATATAAGTTTTTCCAACTTACACCTGCCTCTCCTTGAAGTGATTTGTGAAGAAAGGATGAGACACCATTTCTTAGGTGCTCTGCTTGAAGGATATCCCTAATGTACTTCTACATTTTAAATACTTGTCCCTACTAAGGTTCTTTGTAAATATGTCAGCATAGTTCTCTGCTGTCTTGACAAAGTATAACTTAACTTTGCTGGACTCCACTACTTCTCTAATGTAGTGGTAGCAGATGTCAATGTGCTTTGTCCGCTTTTCTTGGACTGTGTTGGATGCTATGAAAATAGATCCTTGATTGTCTCCACAGAGTGGTATGGATCGGAGATTGATGCACAACTCTCCAAAGAGATTTTGGATCCATACTAGTTGGCGGCATGTATCAGACAGTGCCATGTACTCTGCTTCTGTAGAGAAAAGCGCAATGGTTTTCTGTGCTTTGCTCTGCCAGGAGACCACAGCTCCACTTATGAGAACTATGTAGCCGGTGTTTGATTGTCTAGTGTGCACAGAACCCCAATCAGCATCAGCATATGCGATGATTCCATCTCTGGATCTTCCATATGTGAGTGAGTAGTCAGCGGTACCAACTAGGTAGCGACAGATATAGAGGGCCTTGGATAGGTGCTCCTCTGAGGGGTTTGCAGCAAACTGTGACATCTTAGTCACTGCAAAGGCAATGTCAGGACATGTCCCAAGCATTAAGTAAAGAAGGGAGCCAATCACTTGTTGGTAGTGTGATTTATGCTTTGGGTTCTCTGGAGATTCATTAGGAGTTGGTATGTACCCCTGTGGTAATGGGGTAGGTGCAGCTCTAGCATTATGCATGTTAAAGCACTCCAGTACCGTTTGGAGGTAGTCCTTCTGCTCTAGGGATATTAATTTCCCTTGGCGATGGATTCTCATCCATAAAAACTCCTTAGTGTCTCCTAGGTCCTGGCAATCCCATTCTTTCATAAATTGTGCCTTTTTGCAGTTGGTGAAGAGACAATCTGGACCCATGAAGATTGCATCATCAACATATACTATGATGATGATGCATGGTCCACTTGAACTTGTAAGGATAAATATTCTGGAGTCAGACTTGGTGCATCTGAATCCTAAGTGTTCCATGGATTTATCCAGTGCCTTCCACCATTGAAGGGCAGCTTGTTTAAGTCCATATAGTGCATGCTTTAGACGGAAGACTTTGCGTTCTTGGCCTTTTACAGCGAATCCTTCAGGTTGTTCCATGAAGAGTTCTTCATCTAACTCTCCATAGAGGAAGGCAGTTTTGATGTCTATGCTTGTTATGTGCCATTGCTGCTGTGCTGCTAGCGCAATCATGAGGTGTACCGATTCGTATCAGACGACTGGTGAGAAGACGTTATCATAGTCTATGCCTTCAACCTGTGAAAAGCCTTTGGCAACAAGTCATGCACGTTTGCACCCATCAGTCTTCTGATCGAAGACCCATCTGTTCTTTATAACTCTCCGTCCTTGCGGAGGATTTACCAGATCATAGACTCTGCGCTCTCAGAGTGAGTTAAGCTCCTGGCGGCATGCATCTATCCAATTCTTTTGTTGCATAGAGGGCATATGCATTATGTCTTTAAAAGACCACTCACAAATATTGCGAGTGTCTGGGATCTCTGAACCTGGTGGAACTGCTGCAGCAAGCAGAGTGTTCAGATACCTTACTCCCCCATGCTTCACTAGGTAAGAGAGAGTTTTCTCAACTTTGTCCATGGATTTCGCACTTTGGCTACCATCATCACTCCCTTCAGAGTGTTCTCCAAGGCTCTGGTCAGGGTTATTGGATGAATGTGGAGGTGAAGGACCAGGATTGGTCTCTTGGAAATGATCAGAGCAGCTAGATGTAGATTGTGATCTGCACTGTTCATCTGTCATTTCTCTCCACATCTGAGTGCGTCTTGTATCTCTTTCAATGTCTGTGGGGTGCCTCTGTTCCCCATACACATTTCCTGGACAAGTTGGAACTCTCCTCAATCGTTCACTTCTCCTAGGACCTCCAGATGGAGAGGGAGGGGTCCTAGGGTGCTGCTGCATCTGTGGACGTTGAGGCAGTCTTGATGGACTGGCTAAAGGAGGCAGAGAAGGCCTTCTACCTAACTGTTGCAAACCACTCCCTCTAGTAGGTGCAGGATTTAACTGCATCCGTAATGAGGGTGGAGAATCCAGGGCTGAACCTAGTCTCATTCGCTGCAAAGGAGGCGTAGGTATGCCTGCTTGCTGAGCGGGTTTCTGTGGTGTAGTAGGTGGTCTAGGAGCGGGTTGAGAAGGTCTTGGAGGAATAGGTGGATTAGGCCTATATCCATCCAAGTTATCCCAAGGATTGGCTGGTAAAAATGCAGGTGGCGCAGTATCATCAATTTCTTGATGACACAGCTGCTCATTTATTGGCTTATTGAGGCGTGTTGTATGCCTCTGACTTTGTGTCTTACATCAAGGGAAAAATTCCTCATCAAAGAGGGCTTTAGGCACATAGAAGAGCCTATTGGAAGAGTGCATAAATCTGTGTGCTTTAAGACCTTGCTCAATCCCCAAGTAAGTCATTAATTTGCTTTTAGGGGAGAGCTTGTCCTTCCTTATTTCTGATGGTGAGAAGACATAAGTGGCGCATCCGAACACTTTTAAGTGTGACATGTCTGGGATGCCACCTTCCATCCTGTAGAATGGTGTCTCATTATTGAGATGAGCCATTGAAGTATGGTTGTACAGGTGGATGGCTTGCTCAACAGCGAATTCCCACCATGAATCAGGGAGGCATGCCTCATGCTGCATTGCCTCAGCTTTATCCATGATTGTACGATTAAAGCGTTCTGTGTGGCCATTTTGTTGAGGGGTATGTGGCGCTGACTGTAACACTTTAATACCTTGTTCGTTTAATGCCTTTAGGAAGGCAGCGCTCTTGTATTCTCCCCCAGCATCCGACATCCATTCTTTAATAGTCTTTCCATATTGGGTTTTTACCATTGCAAGGAAGTTCCACAGCGCAGATACAGCAGATGCTTTGTTGTGCAGAAACTGAACCCATGCAAAGGAAGTGTTATCATCGATGAAGCTTATGAAGTACTTCCATTGGTGATAAGACTCTATGGGAAAGGACTTAAGATTGGAGTGGATTTTGTCAAGGGGGTGAGCGGCCCGCTTGCCCAAGGAAGGAAATGGCTGCTGGGACATCTTTCCAAGTGCACATCCTGGGCAAATCGGCATTTTACAAGGTATTTTCACATCTGGGAGTCCGGCTGTATGCCGCTGTATTTGCTTCTGCATATCTTTGGAGGGATGCCCAAGATGGCGATGCAGCAAGTCATAATCAGTTGTGAAGACTGATTCTACTCCATTTAAGGAGGGTTGCTCTGCTTTAAGCCAAAAGAGCATCTCGGAATCCCAAGGCTCAGCATGCATTAGAGGAACATTGTTGTTCTCTCTAGTAAAGAGGTTCATGCCTGCAGCGTCCCCATAAACGCGCAAGCCCTCTTTGAGAAGGCATACAAGGGATGTGAAGTGAGCTATCACTCCAGGAATGTACAGCACTTCCTGTAATCGCAATAATTCCTTATGCGATTTCCCTTTGTAATGGAATACGTGCTGTATCAGCACCATGCCACTGCCTTCTACAACAAGGTCTGTGAGACCTTCAGCTGTACAGACGTTCCCTTTAATAAGGGCTGGTGTGTAATCAATGAAGTCAGCCATATATGGAGAGATATGGACTGTTGCTCCGGAATCGAGCATCCAGTCACGATTCAAAGTCCTACAATTACACTTATTGTGGGTATGTTTACAGGTCAGCTTTGATAATAGCGCCTCTCCCACTACTGCTTCTGCTGTGACAATATTACATGCGCGCACTGAAGAACAGTTAATAAGTGACTTAGTAAGAGGATTTGATACATACTCTTCTCCATAGCTGTTTCCGGCATCGACAAGGTCCATGATGGAGTCATCATTATCCCTGAAAAGGGACAAATTGTTGTCGTCCTCCATCATGTCCTGAGTGAGCTCCACATCAGTGTTTGCTTGTTTGATCTTAGTCAGCCAGTGGGTACAACCCCCAGTGATTAGATCGTTAACTTGAGTTGTATAGTGCTCCTCCTTGGTATATCTACAGGAGAGGTTGTCGGCATCGTAGTTATGAGTTGGGTCAAGTGTGGAGGGGAATATAGACTGCTGTACCACCTGAGAGATGGGCGCTGTCATCATCGGGGTCTCAAGGGCTTGGACAGAGCCCATTGAGTGCTCTCTGATGCGATCAGCAAGGCGCATGGTGGCATTGAATGTAGGCCACATGCTGTTAGTGCCTGTGGAAGAAATAGAGGACTCAGTCTCGACCCAAGTGGAAATGCTGGATGGCCCAATAGATGAGACCATATGTGAGGTAGGGGCGGTGCGGGACTCGTCTGTGAGCATAGCAGTGTGGTTGAAGGCTGCCTGCTGCTCTAGGAAGTTTACATGGGGTTTCCACGCCTTCTGTCCCTTTCCTCATGCGCCTCTGGCATGGGCTTTTCCTTTCCCTTTCTTCTGGGGCACTTTTGACAAGCTGCCTTGATAGGGCGCCGTCTGCTGCTGCAAGGTTTGGTTAGGACCTTTGCGCTGCACAGCCAAAAGTTTATTCACCTTCGTTTGAGGGTGCGGATGCTTCTTATAGGCTTGGAGCCCATCCCAATGGTTTCCAATCGCAGCCATCACCACAGCCCAGGTAATGTTGGCTACAGCAGGCTGATTCAGGACCTGATGGGTGACCAATTGCTGCCAATCCTTTTGTCACAGACTGCCTTCTCTTACCTAATCTTTTCCTTCCCGTCTTGTACCTGACTCTGGGCCGTCTCCCCTTTTGCTTACCTAACTTACCTATAGGATGATCTTGCATTTTCTAGAGACTTCTATAAGGTTCCATTAGCTTCCATTCTCTTCTATTGCCTTCTATGACCTTCCACTACGTTCTAGTAGCTTCCATAACCCCATGTATATATACTGTACCCTTCAGCATAGAATGAGTCCTTAAGCTTGTTCTATTCGTGCAATACAGGCTATTGTATCAACTCTCTTGAACGTGTGAAGCTTCTCTTTGAAAGGAACTCTCTTGCGATAGTCGACTTAGTCGCTATTCGCCTCTTATCTCTAAACGTCTTTGAGATCACGTGGTGTATCTTGCTCAATTCCAAGTCGCATCGACTTGTGTAATCCTTACTCATTTCAGGATAGGTCACGTGATGTATTACAAGATTTCCTTTGACTTGTTGAAACAAGTCACATGGCGTCCCACATGATCAACTTCGATGCCCGACACTCAATGACTGCCTCTCCTCCTTGGAAGACCGATATGATTACCACATTAGGACAACTTTCTAATCAGAACATCGGAATGACTTCCTCTTTAGGAAACACCCCTGTCTGAAAACTCCAAGACTTAAACGACTGAAGGACACAGTGACCTGACCGTGACATTAGAACAAGCTTCCCCTTTCCAAAATGACTTTGACTCCTAGAGACGTGAAAGGAAAAAGCCGATCCAAAGATTGGCGCATTTGCTACCTACCCAAAACCAAAGACACAT